>ENA-UOJQ01000628-UOJQ01000628.1-human-gut-metagenome-genome-assembly--contig:-P63-NODE-628-length-36597-cov-7.993952_pt1 | contig 36597 bp, 30 predicted proteins | sample MGYA00242352_ERZ723899 | MGnify/ENA metagenome assembly ERZ723899
CGGGCGGACTCGGGACTTTCACCCTATAGAACGTGCGCTCACCGGGCGCACATAATGAGCAAGACCTGCCTGATTTCGTTCAGGCAGGTCTTGCTTGTTATTGCAGATCCGTTCAGGCGTCGATGGTGCCTTCCAGAAGCGTCCAGCCGTCGCCGCCGAGGGGGCCGCCGTCCGTCCGGCCGAGGAAGCCGCCGCCCAGCAGGTCGAACACGCTGCCGCGGAAGCTGAATTCCGGCAGGCGGCCGACAGGCAGGCCGTCGCGGCACAGGAAGGCCGTCTGCACCGGTGTCGCGAAATCCCCTGCAGGCGTCATATCGCCGCCGGAGGCCACGTCGATCAGGATAAACGACCGATCGCCGAGCAGCTCGGCATAGGAATGTGTCTGTGCAATGCGCAGGCAGCCCTCCGAGGCCGAGCGGCAGGGCGCGGCGACATACGCGCCGCCCGCCGCGGCAGTCGCCATGCAGCCATAGCGCGCAGCCTGAGCACGATCCGCTGCGCCGCGCACAAGCACGCCGTTTTCGATGAGCGGCAGTGTGTCGCCCTCGAGCACGGAGCCCTCCGCATCAAAGAACGGCAGCCAGCTCTCAGGACGCCGGTCGACCCGCAGCGTCAGCGCGCCGGAGAAGAGCTTCTCCCCCATTTTGCCGCTGAACAGCGACGCACCGCTCTCCAGCTTCTGCACGTCGAGCAGGCCCTCGAGCTTTCCGCTCAGGAAGCTGCCCGCAAACAGCACGGGGAGCTTTTCCTTCGGCATAGGCACCTCGTTGCGGTAGGCACGCAGGGAACGGCGCGCGGCCTCCAGCCCGTCGATGGCCGCATTGCCGCGGCTCGTCCAGCCGATGCCGGCGCCCTATACGCTCGCCGATGCCGCGCCCGGCACGACCATACTCAGGAACGAACCGCTCTTCCTGGCGTCGAGCCTGCGGCCGAGGTCATTTTCCAGCCGCACCCGCTCGGAAAGCGCCACGATCTTATTGGAAAACACAAAGCCGGGACATTCCTCACGCAGATGTGCCAGTAAGGCTTCGGACTGCTCCAGCAGCTCACGCTCCTCCGGCATAACGCCGGTCTCGCGGCTGCGGACCAGAGCGCCAAGCGGCTCCGGGTGGGAAAGACCGGCAGTGAGCGCGCGCTGCGCGGCCTGCCATGTTGCCTCGTCCGGCTCGCCAAACACGCCGCTGATGCCGAGTTTTCCGCCATCATACACGCGGCAGCCGCTGCGGACGATGTGCTTGCGGCGCACCTCCGTCACGGCGCCCTCGGAAATATTCAGAGAAACCTCGCTTCTCTCGATCTGATAAAGCTCCTTTTGCATCTCCGTCTCCTCCTTACTGCACCTTCAGGCCGCGCACCCGCAGGTACGGCCCGCCGAACGCAACGCGCAGCGGCCACTGCTCCATTTTGCCGCAGCCGCCCGTGAACAGGCTGCGCAGCTCCGTCTCGGCCGTCGCGCCGTCGATCTGATGCAGCGTCTGCATCACATTGCCGGAGATCACGCTGACCAGCACCGGCTCTGCCGGTTTTCCGCCGCGGATGCGGTAAGCGCGCGCCGGAGCGATCGTAAATGTCGACATGCCGGAGCCGTGGAAGAAGTCCGGGATATACAGGCCGCCCTCGGCCCCGCGCAGCAGGCTCTCAAACGTGTCCGTGCCGCCCGCGATCCAAGTGGAGGTCATGCGCACGATCGGCTCGAACTCGAAGCTGATGGCGCGGGCGTTGCCCGTGACTGCCTCGTCCAGCGCAGCAGCCGTCGCTGCGGAATGCAGGCGGCCGGTCAGCACGCCGTTTTTCACCAGATAGGTGTCGCGCGCACGCGTGCCCTCGTCGTCATAGGGGCAGTAGCCGGAGCCGTTCGGCACGCCGGAGTCCAGAATGCTCAGGCCCTCCCAGCCGACCTGCTTGCCCAGCTCCCACTCCCGGCGCATCGTCTCGGAGCCGAGCATAAAGTCCGACTCGCTCTTGTGGCCGAAGCTCTCATGGGCAAACACACCGGCGACCGTCGGCGAGAGCACGCAGGTATATTCCCCCGGCTCCACGGGGACGGCGTGCATGGCATAGTTCACGTCCTCCGCAATGGCCGCGCGCAGGCCCTCTTGGCAGCCCTGCAGGCCCGCGAAATCCGATGCATAGCGCTGCCGGCCATTCGTGAACGGCGCGTTCGCGCCCGTGACGGTATAGCCCAGCGCGATGCCGCAGTGCTGATAGTCCTGCCGGATATCCGCACCGAGCGAAGAGCGGAAGGTCTTGTCGACATGCACATCCAGATAGCGCGCGCGGGTGGCGGCAAGCCCGCTGCGCTCCAGCAGGGGCTGATAGCTGCGCAGCAGCGCCAGCTTCTGCTCCACCGGCACGGCGCGCAGGTCGCCTGCCTGCCAGCGCAGCACACAGTCACGGTTCACCTCAAAACGGCGCACAACAGGGTCGTCGCCGATGGCCGGGTTCGGCTCTGCCATGGCGGCCAGCGTATCAAGCTCCTGCTGCAGGCGGTCCGGCTCCGTTGTGGCGCTGTTATACCAGCGCTTTCCGTCATAGACGCGCACGAATGCGCCGCGGCGGCGGCTCTCAGTGCACTGCTTCAGCTCGCCGTCCTCGAGTACGAGCGTCGTTTCCGCCACGTCCTCCACACGGACATCCGAGTATAGATCCTTAGGAAATTTCAGCATAAGCATTTCCTCCTTTTCCGGCATTCTATCATGCGGGACACGCCGTGTCAATCAGCAGCGGACCGGTTCTTTTACGATACCGCCGTCCTCGACCGTCAGATCCTCCGAGTACTCCACGCGGTCGATCACGCAGCCTGCGCCGACGCAGACAAAGCGCCCGCGGACGACGGCCGCCTGCGTATCGAGCAGCTCGAGCGTGTCGCCCTCGATGGACTGGGCCTCCAGTGCGCGCTTGCGGCGGCCGAGCGAGATCACATGGGCGTCCTGTACCACGCGGAGCGTCGTGCAGCCGATATCGCCCGCCTGATACAGACCTCCGCGGGACAGGATGATCTCCCCGGCGTTGAGCAGACCGTCGATCCGGAACACGCCGGAGGCATGGAAGCGCTCGGCCTCCACAGCCGGGGCGCGCAGCGAGCCCGCGATCTCAAGCTCCTCGGCATGGATGTCGCCCTCTGCGGCGCAGCTGCCGCTGAAGTGGGCCTTGCCAAGCTGCATGCCGCCCTCGGTCTTTGCCGAGCCGGAGCACTGCAGCGTTCCCGTGCAGTGCAGCGACTGTGCCTTCACGCTGCCGGAAAAGCGCCCCTCCTGCATGGCAGCCTCGCCCGCGACCTTCACCGAGCCGCTGCAGCGGACCTCACCGGCACAGGAAAGCGCGCCCTCGATCTTTGCGGAGCCGGAGCACTGCAGGGTGTCGCACCGCAGGTCGCCGTCCACGCGCAGGCTGGCGCTTACGCGCACCTCGCCGTATTCCCCGCCGTCAACGCGGGTCGAACCGGAACAATTCAAATTCTGTTTCATTTCTGATGAACTCCCTTCTGCTTTGGCAGGAGCTCCTGCGCCTGCCCGTCCACGATCAATGTAATGCTTTTCAGTTCCTCCAGCCGGAAGCGGCGGCTGGTAAAGCGGTCCGTCACGATGAGCCAGTTTTCTGGGGCCTGCCGCTCCGGTTCCCGGAGCTTTTCGGCCAGATCCTCCAGCGAGGTATCCCCGCGCTGCAAAATCTGCTCCACGCGCGGGCAGATCTGCGCCCGGTGGAAAAACGTCTCCTGCCCGGTCGGCGTCGCCCGGCGCAGGAACCAGTCCTCCGGGATGAGGCCCATGCGCTTCCAGCGATAGAGCGCGCCATAGGACACGCCGTAGCGCTCCAGCAGCTCGCGCTTGGAAATGAGGTCTTCCATTCGCATCTTCCTTCCGTAACATTGTTACGATATCATAATAGCATAACATTGTTACGCTGTCAAGCACAAATTTTGGCGCAGGCGGGAGCACCTGCGCATAGACTATCTCAGGGCAGTACGCAAGGGCTGCCCAAACCCGATTCAGGAGGTACCTTATGGCAGCAAGCGGAACCCTGCAGGCGCGAGCCTTTGCTTCCAACGCGCAGCTCCCGCTGCCCGGCGTAGCCATCCGCATCACGGAGCGCACGCCGGAGGGCAGCATGAAGCTGCTTGCCCTGCGCATCACGGATGAAAGCGGCATGATCGGCCCCATCGTCATCGAAGCGCCCGAGCGAGCGGGCAGTCAGGCCCCGGGAACGGGGCAGCCGTTCACGCAGGTGGACCTGTCGGCGGAGTGCCCCGGCTACGAGCAGATCCTCGTGGAGGGCATCCAGATCTTCGCCGGGGTGCGGGCCATTCAGGAGCTGGCCATGATCCCCTACCCGCAGTATCCGGAGTATTACAACCTGACCGAGGTCTTCCCGATCTCGCCGCAGGCGCTGTAGGTGGCGGCCATGGTAACGGTCACTCCCTACATTCCGGCGCAGATCACCGTGCATCTGGGGCCGCCGACCGCCTCGGCCGCGAATGTGACGGTTTCGTTCGCGGACTATGTCAAAAACGTCGCCTCGAGCGAAATTTACCCGACGTGGGAGGACAGCGCCCTCGTCGCCAACATTCTGGCCATCATTTCCTTTGCCCTCAACCGCGTTTATACGGAATTCTACCGCAGCCGGGGCTATGATTTCGACATCACGTCCTCGACGGCCATCGACCAGAAATTCATCAACGGGCGGAATATTTTTGAAAATGTCGGCCGCCTCGTCGACGAGCTGTTCAACACCTATCTCCGGCGGCAGGGCTTTGTGGAGCCTCTGGCCGCCAAATTCTGCAATGGAACGACCGTGACGTGCGACGGTCTGAGCCAGTGGGGCTCACAGGAGCTTGCACAGCAGGGGCTGAGCTCCGTGGAAATTCTCCGCCGCTATTACGGCGAGGATATCGAGATCGTCCGCAACGCGCCCATGCGCGGCTACGCCCCCTCCTACGGCGGAACGCCCCTGCGCCGCGGCTCGCGTGGGCCGCAGGTCGTGCAGCTGCAGGTCATGCTCAACCGCATCGGGCAGAACTACCCCGCCATCCCACGTGTTGCGTCCGTAGACGGCATTTTCGGCACGCAGACGGAAAATGCCGTGCTGGCCGCACAGCGCATCTTCAATCTGGACCCGGACGGCATCGTCGGCAAGGGCACGTGGTATCAGCTCGTGCGGCTGTATGTCGCGGTGACGGAGCTGTCAGAGCTGGCCTCGCAGGGGCAGACGTTCTATGCCGTGAACTGGCAGTATTCCCGCGTACTGCGCGAGGGCAGCACCGGTGAGCCGGTGCGCGTGCTGCAGTATATGCTGCAGGTCATCGGCTCGTATATCAACGACGTCCCCATGCCGCCGCAGACCGGCATCTTCGGCGAGTTAACGGCCAACAGCGTGCGGGCCTTCCAGCGCTTTTCCGGTCTGGCCATTGACGGCATCGTCGGCGAGCAGACGTGGAACGCCATTTTCGACCGTCTCGCCGGGATCGCCGAGACCGGGCCGCTGCCGCAGGATGTGGCACAGGAGATCGCAGAGGAGGTCGGCTATCTCGTGCAGGCCGGAGTGATCCCGAATTTCCCGGGACAGATCCTGCGCCTCGGCGACAGCGACACATAAAAGGAGGAAAGCCATGCAAATGCCCATCCGTTCCCTGCAGTCCATGCTGCGCCTGCTGCAGCGCCATGCCGGGAAGCCCACAACCGTCGTTCCCGACGGCATCTTCGGCCCGGAGACGGCCCGTGCCGTGCGGGAATTTCAACAGCAGAACGGCCTGCCCGTCACCGGAGCGGCCGACCTTACGACTTGGAACGCCGTTGTGGATGCCGCGCGCGAGGCGCACATCCACCATGGCCCGGCCGAGCCGCTGCGCCCGCTTTTTCAGCCGATGCAGACCATCTCCCCCGGCGAGCAGAACATGCACCTGTACCTTGCTCAGGGCATGCTGCAGGCCCTGCGGCACTACTATGACGGCATGCCGCCCGTTTCCGTGACAGGCCGGCACGATGAAGCTTGCACCGCCTGCCTCAAATGGCTGCAGGCCCGCTGCGGCCTGCCCGTGACCGGCGAGCTGGACCGGCGGACCTGGCAGCATATGGTGCGGCTGTATGCCCAGACCGTCGGCGACGGCACCGGCTCCTACCCTGTCCGGATCGCCCACCCGGAGGAGACGCAGACGCCGCAGCGCGTCTGAAGCGCTCCGCAGCGAAGCAGAATTTCTTTGCCGGAAAAGTCCAAAGGGCTTTTCCGGCAAACGGTCACGGCAGTCCGCAGCCCGACCGTGCGGCGCAGTCATAGCCCGGAGCAAGGCCCCCCGTGCTGCGGTGGATATAGGCATCCACGCCCTCGCGGAGCACCGGCGCAAACAGGAATTCTCCGCTGCGCGTGGCCAAAAAGTCCCGAATGAATGCCTCGGCCGTTCTGCGGCTGCCGCGGCAGTTCTCCCGCAGGAAGGCGACATAGTGATCCTCGCAGGTCAGGCAATACTGCCAGCTGCTGCCGGTGTAGGTCCCGTTGCCGAACAGCACATCCCCGCCCAGAACGACGCCGCGCATTGCCTCGACGCTGGCAAGCACCCGAAAGATCTGCGGCTTTGTCCAGGCCAGCTCTCCGCACGGAAGCTGTACCGCCCCGCCGAGGGCGCGCAAATCCCAACTCATATTCTTTCCCCTTCCCGTTTTCCGATTCATAGGGAATCCCGCATTGCTGCCCGGATTCGCCGTTATTTTTAGAATATCGAAATTTCAATGGAATGTCAAGCAATTTTTTGCGCAGAATAACGCGATTTTTGTCGATATTTGTCGAGAGTGTTGGGGTTTGTCCCAGCGTGTAATGTAGATATACAACGCATCCGTTTTCCCGGAAGCGTCCTTTTTTCGCAAGGGCCATTGTATTGGGGCAAAATGGGTGCTATCATCATGCCGTAGCAGTTAGCATTCGCTAACCTTATCTGAAACAAACGGACAGAAACGGGAGATCGAACTATGAAAATTCCGGTATTCGGCGCAGGTGTGCCCGGCTGCAATCTGGCACGGGGCAGCTGGGCAGAGGAGATTCAGAAAAACGGCCTGCGAATCAAAGACAAATTCTCGCCCCGGATGTGCTGCTCTTTGTCTATGCCGCCCTGTCCGGAATTATGGCGCTGTTTCTCCGCTAAGAACATAAAGCTCCCGCTGCGAAACCCGCAGCGGGAATGAAATTATGTCTTCGGTCGAGTCAGCCGTTTCTGCTGCAGCTCCGCACGGAGCAGAATGCCGAGCGTCAGGCAGAAATCCGGATCCTTCAGATCTCGGCCAAGCATCTGCGTGATATGGGCAAGACGATCGAGAAGCGTCGAGCGGTGCAGATAGAGAGCCGCTGCCGTTCTGGTGACGGAAAGGTTGTTGTCGAGGTAGACGCGCAGCGTCTCCAGATACGAGACCTGCGAAGCTTCGTCATGCGCTTTGAGCTTTTTCAGCCCGTTCGGATAATAGACCCACGAGGGTCGCCCTGACAGCGCACCGGACAGAAGCTGCGGCAGCAGATAGTCCTGAAAATAAAAGACCGTGCCGTTTCCATCTTGCAAAAAGCCGTTCTGCAGGGCGCTGGTAGCCTGGAACCATGCCTGATTTGCCTCATACAGATTGGAAAACACACCGGATACGCCGCAGACCAGGCCGAGTCTGTCCAGCAGCGGCAGGAGCTGCGCCGTTGTCTCACATTCGGCCTGTGCGGCGGGTAGAAATGCGGCGACGGTACGCTCGTACTCAAAGGCCATCGCGCCGGTGTACCGTTCTTCCAATGCGGCGGAAAGATACGTGCCGGGCAGCGGCGCTGCCCCACGCTTTGGCTGGAGGCGGACACAGACCCAGTCCGTTTTCCCGTTTTCCTGACTGAGCGCACGCCGCAGCTCAAAATCGACAGGCTGCCCTGCGATAACGCTGCGCAGGGCGCGGCGTACGGCGGAGCGGGTGCTGGCAAGCGTCGGGTTCTGCTGGACAGCCTGCCGCAGGAGCTTTGCAAGGAAGATCGAAAGCGCGCGGTCAAAATCTTGAAGCGGACGGAAGGCCTCAAACACCGTCAGGCAGCCGAGGTATTCCTCCTGATCGAATACGTTGACCGACAGCGTCCGAATGCCCTGCAGCTCCAGTAAAAGCGGATCATGCACATGAGTGGAAAGGTCGTGCAGAGATAAAAAGGTTGCCATCTTCTCTGCGTCAAATGTCTCGGTATCCAGCCGGATGCCGAGATCCTTCTGAAAGTATTCCTCGTCCGTCACGGCAAGATACCGGAAGTCTGAGCCAATGAGCAGCATGGGGTTTTCAAAGATTCCCCGACTGACCTCCAGCATTTGCGGCAGGCTTGCGCCGTGGCGAAGGATATGCCACAGCCGTTCCTCCCATGCCTCATACCGGTCAAAAATGTGCTGCACCAGATTGAACACGCGAAAAATGTCCGTATCTGCTTCGACCACAATCACACTGCACCGGTCATAGAACCCATTCAGGTTCCAGTGCTGCCCCAGACAGACGAGGCACACGTTTGCACTGAGCGACGGACGTGTCGGCAGATGATCGGCCGAGCAAACGTAGACGCGGTTCCTCTCAAACGTTTTTGTCCGGTCAAGGTAAAATTCCGGCCGGCTCAGTGTCAGCTCCTGACTGCCTGCGCCATGCAGCTCGACCGTCTTCAGCTCCTCCTTCAGCCCCCAATAGAGAATACCCGCGCACAGTTTCATGGGATGTTCCCCTCCGATCACTTTTCACTCCCGTTTTCGGTTTTTATTATATGCCGTCCGGAAGCGGCTGTCAATGGAAGACCATATCATTTGTATGGCTCCGTATTCATACTATTTGCTATATTTTCTGTTTTGCACAAAAACAAACCATACAAATTGTATGATTTGTCGGCGTACAAACTGTACGGTGCAGAGCAGAAAAAAACGCGCAGTTTGCAGCATTTTCGCCGCACTGTCTATTTTTTATAATAAGAGCGGCAATACAGAAAAAGAGACAGGAGGAATACCATGCTAAAAGAAAAACTGGAGCAGCGGAAATGCTTCCCGACCGCATGGGGCAAGCTCATTACGGAAGAAGAAGCCTACCGGCAGCTCAACCGGCAGATCGCGGCCATGACCGCGAATCTGTTTCAGGTCATGCGCATCTTTGAGCCGAGCTGGGAAAAGCGCACCGAGGCCATCTGCGGCATCGCCAACATGATGAACATGGCGGTCGCGGGCACACCGGAGGAACAGAAGGACTACGTCAACGCTTCGCTCTATGAGGCGTTCAACATCCCGGAGCTGTGCGAGAAATCGAGCTGGCTCGGCGGCATCACCGGTGACTCCGGCGACGAATGGGAAAACATGGCAGGCCGTGTCGTACAGTTCACGCGCAACCGCGTGGAAAAGGAGCTCGATACCTGCCCATGGGACATCGTCGGCAGTGAGCTGTGCAACATGACAACCAGTATGTTCACGGCAAACTTTGACCTCGCGTCCTCCAACGGCACGGAAAACGAGGTCGCGCTCAACATGTGTCAGGCCCGAGGCTGCGGCAACAAGCACTGCCGCGTCGTGGCGGAGCGCCGCGACGTGTACGGCCTTCCCAAGCAGGGATGGCTCGACCACATGCAGCAGCCCGTCGACCCCATCCACGACACCCCGCGCGAGCGCATGGTCAAGGAAGGCCAGTGCCTGCGCAACGGTCAGTACACGCAGAACTTCGGCGAGGAAACGTCACTCGAAAAAGCGTACCACTGGGTCGCGCAGATGGGCTGGGTCTGGTCCATCCAGTTCCCGATGATGGCCATCAAGGACATGGCGCCCGACGAGGATGAGTTCCTGCGCGTGTTCCGCATCGTCTTTGCAACAGCAGGCAAGAACCAGTTTATCGATCCGTTCGCCAAAGAGGGTCTGCGCAGCTACCTCGGCGTGCCGCACGAGATGGACGAAAACGACGGCAGAATTCTCGGCGGCTACATCCGCTATATGCTCGATGTGCAGCAGGTGCCGTATGAGATGGTGCGCTGGACGAAGGACGAAACGTGGATCAGAGTCAAATCGGAGGACTTCACCGCACGCTATGAGATGGCCCCGCTCGACGAGCTGGTCGATGCCTACGAGGCGCAGTGGAACGGCGCGGCAAAGACGCTCGTCAGCCCGGAATGGTCCTGCGTCATTGAAGACCGCGACGAGGAAGATATGTATATCAAGGTCATCCGCAAGGAAGACCTGCGGATGCTGTAAGGAGGTGCCGAACGATGTTATTCAGAGAAGATACAGTCGCGCGCGCCGACGCCGAGGCCATCCGCAAGGGTGTAGGCTTCTACCGCTGGACGCATGATCTGGTGGAGATCACCGGCAAGGACGCCTTAGAAGTCCTGCAAAAAATCTATATCAGCGACATTTCCAAGGTCGCCGTCGGGCGCTCGAAATACACCGCCTCGCTGGACGAAAACGGCGAGATCATCGACGACGTGATCGTCATGCACATGGCGGACGGCCTGTATTGGGTCTCCGACCTCTACGGCCCGCGCCTGCTGCCGTGGATCGAGCAGCACAAGGGAGAGGCTGATATTCACGCGAAGATCATCACCTACGACTGGGATATGTACGCCGTGCAGGGCCCGGACAGCCTCAAGGCGATGAACGCCATGCTGGACGCGCCGGTCGACGATCTCAAGCGCTTCGGCATCTGTGAGCGGAAGCTCGGCGATATCCCCGTTTATATCCACCGCTCCGGCTTCACCGGCGAAAACGGCTATGAGATCTACTCCGCATTCGACAAGAGCGTGGAAGTTCACGACCTGGCGCTCAAAGCCGTCGAGTCTGTCGGCGGCCGCGAGCTGCAGACGCTCGAGGTCTACGTCCGCTCTATCCCGATGGAAAAGGGCTTCGCGCTCAAGCAGGATTTCAAGCACCTGAGCCCGTACGAATGCGGCCTTGGCTGGGCGGTCGCCGCCGACAAGGATTTTATCGGCAAGGAAGCGGCGCTGGCACGGAAAGAGCACCCGAAATACCGTATGGTCGGTCTGGAATTCTCCCGCGAATCCACCGAGGATATCTCCATTTGGGAGCGTGTGTACTGGTACGGCGTCGAGGTCGGCCGCTGCGCGCAGACCATCTACGGCTATACGGTCGATAAGAACATCGGCTTTGCCACCGTCCGCGCGGACGTGCCCGACGGCGCGGAGCTGACCGTCGGCTGCAACGATTCGCCCGCTGTTGTCGTAAACAAGGTTTTCTGCTGAGGAGGACATTATGGGAAGATTAGATGGTAAAGTCTGCATCGTGACCGGCGCTTCCGCCGGGATCGGGCGCGCCACGGCGGAGCTGTTTTGCCGCGAGGGCGCGAAGGTCGTGGCGGTCGCCCGCCGCGAGGAGCGGCTCAAGGAGCTGGCGGAGGAATGCAAAGACTTGCCCGGCGAACTTGTCTGGTACGCGGGCGACGTCGGCGACCCGGAAACAGCTGTAGGCATGGTCAAAAAGGCAGTCGAGACGTTTGGAAAGCTGGACGTTGCCGTCAACGACGCCGGTATCATGGACGACAACACCGCCATTGCCGATCTGTCGGATGAAATGCTCCATGAGACGTTCCGCATCAACACCTTTGGCCTCATGTACGGAATGCGTGAGGAATGCCGGCAGTATCTTGCACAGGGTGAAGGCGGCGTGATCGTCAATATCTGCTCTGTCGGCGCAACGCACCAGACCTCCGGCGCGGCCTACTGCGCGAGCAAGGGCGCGGTGCTGGCGGCGACGAAGAACACGGCGTTCATGTACATGGAGGAGGGCATCCGCTGCAACGCGGTCTCTCCCGGCGGCGTCGTGACCGATATCCCACTGGTCATGCCGCCCTCCGACGAGTTCGGCTTCAGCCGGACGAGCAAGCTGCTGGACTTCTCCGGTGAGCTTGCCATGCCGGAGGACTTAGCGGACGCGATTCTGTTTCTGGCCAGCGATCAGTCCCGCTACGTCAACGGCGAAGAGCTGAAATGCGACGGCGGCTGGACCTGCTTCTGAGCATCCAAGCAACATAACAGCACAGGCGGCCCGTACAGAGCCGCCTGTGTCATCTTGAAATCAGGGAGGAACTTACATAAAAAGGCCATAACGGTCGTGACAGGCGGCCATGGCGGCATGGGCAAGGCGATCTGCAAGGAGCTTGGAAAGACTTCTGCGATCGTGCTGGCAGGCCGTAATCCTGCAAAGCTGGAAACGGCAAAAGCGGAGCTGGACGAGCTTGGTGTGGAGAGCGATCTTTGCAAAACTGACATTGCAGATCGCGCACAGGTGCAGGCACTGGCAGACTATGCTGCATCGCTGGGCAGCGTGAAGCAGATCATCCACACCTCCGGTGTGTCGCCGAGCGATACAGGGACGGAAAATATCATCAAAATCAACGCAGTTGGCGCAGTCAATATGGTTGAGGCGTTTTATCCGGTTCTGGCCGGGGACGGCGTGATGATCAATTTTGCCTCTGTCGCTGCCTATACCATGCCGCAGACGGACGAGTGGACGGATGCGTTTGAGGCATGGAATGAGCCGAACTTCTATGACCGGCTGTTATCTCACGCCCATGCATCAGAAGCTCATCGACAATCAACCGGAAACTGCAGAAAATCAGCTGGAGCTGATTCCGGCCGGACGCTGGGGCCATCCCTATGAAATGGGTGCGCTGACCGCTTTCCTCTGCTCGTCCGGAGCCGGGTATGTCAACGGCGTGGATATCCTCGCCGATGGCGGCCAGAACGCCGGGATCTTTGTTCCGCAAATTTAGTCAACTTTTTCGCCAAGTGCTTTCAGAATAGCGAAATAAAAATGGACATGAAATGGGCGGCTCTCCGATCGGGGAAGCCGCCCATTTTGAAGGGATGAATCGTAGAAATCAGTTTGTCAGCTTCGAAATCATTCGATAGCCTGGAGCTCCTTGTCCAGCTCCTCCAGATGGGGCTTCAGAAATGCAGACTGCGGGAAGCTGGCAAGCTTGCGCAGCGTCAGACCGCCGACGAGCTTCATCTGCGGATTTCTGGAAGCATCGGGGCTGTATTTGTCCAGCACCGCTGCCGCCGCCGGGTTCTTCAGGATGTCCTTTACCTTACTGTCGAGAGAAAATGCCATAAGAATAGCCTCCTTTTCTTTGATTCTCTGGTAATATTGTACAGAATCGCGGTCAAAAAGGAAATCCTGCAAACTGCAGGAGAATCTGCAGTGTTATCCGTTCAAATTGTGGGGCGGCTCACGCTTCTTCGGACTCGCAGTCTTTCTGCATGCAAAAGCTCACCTCAAGGCAGGCCTCGAGGGGAGCTGGATCGTTGTTGTAGATCTTTACGCCTTCTGTTCCTGCTCCGCGATCTGCTTGAGCAGAATTTCCTCGGCATAGCCGCAGGCGCGCTCGACGGAGCCGGCATCGAACGGATTGGCCAGATTGGCGTAGCGCAGCGTCTCGAGATAGCTGCGGCTGCCGCCGGTCTTGCAGAGCTTGAGGTAGTCCTGCCATGCGGCGGCCTTATCCTCGGCGTACTTCTTCTTGAACTCCATCGCCCCCATGGTCGTGAGCGTGTAGTTGATGTAGTAGAAGGGATAGAGATAGATGTGCAGCTTGTGGTACCAGTAGCCGCCGCGCTCCAGGAAGGGATCGCTCTCATACTTGCGCCACGGCATGTACTTCTCCTCCAGCAGATGCCACTGGTAGGTCCGCTCCTTCGGCGTCAGCTCCGGATGGGCATAGCAGATATGCTGGAACTCGTCCACGGCCACGCCGAAGGGCACGAAGGTCAGCGCCTCCTGCAGGTGGGCGAAGCGGAACTTGTCCGCCTGATCGCCGAAGAACCACTCGGCATAGGGATAGGCAAACTGCTCCATGGACATGGAGTGGATCTCGGCGATGTCGGTCGACTCGCTGTAGTAGTCCGAGATGGGCTGGCTGCGCATGGCCATATAGCCGGCAAAGGCGTGGCCAAGCTCGTGGGTCAGCACCTGCATATCAAAGATCGTGTGGTTGAAGCAGGAGAAGACAAAGGGAGCCTTCAGGCTGGGCAGGCTCGTCATGTAACCGGTGGATGCCTTGCCCGGCTTGTTCTGCAGATCCATCAGCTCATGGTCGATCATGAAATCGATGAACTCGCCCGTCTCCGGGCTGATCTCGTGGTACATCTTCTGGGCAGTCTTCACCATGAAGGCATCGTCACCCGCGGGCTCGGCATTGCCGTCCGGGAACACCATCTTCTCATCGTGCCACATGACGTGGTCGATGCCGAGGCGCTTTGCCTGCGCGTCATAGAGCTTCTGGCACAGCGGCACGAGGAAGGTGCGCACCTGCTCGCGGAAGGACGCGACCTCCTTTTCGCCGTAGTCCGTGCGGCTCTGCTCGAGATAGCCGACGGGGATGTAGTTCTCATAGCCGAGGTTTTTGCCCATCTGGTTGCGGATGCGGATCAGCTCGTCCCAGATCTCCTCCAGACGCGGCTCGTTGTCCTCGTAGAATTTGGCGTAGGCCCTGACGGCAGCGGCGCGCATGGCACGGTCGGGGTGCTCGAAATACTTCTGCACGCCGTAGAGGTTCAGGGTCTTGCCGTCGAAGGGGATCTCCGCCGTGGCCATGATCTTCTGATACTCGTTGGTCAGGCGGCTCTCCTGCTGGCGCAGCGGGATGTTGGCCTCGCAGAACAGCTTCTTCTGCAGATCCATGGAGACAAAATACTGCTTGCCGAATTCCTTCTCAATGTCCGGGCGGAAAGGGCTGGACGCGATGGCCTCGCTCAGCGCGACCTCCTCGCCGCCGAGGGTCGGCAGCGTGTCGTCAAGATAGGCGACCTCCGTTTCATAGAATTCATCACGGGTGTTCAGCGTATGGCGGATGTTCGCGATGGAATACTGCGTGAACAGCTCGCAGTTCTCGCGGTCGATCTTCAGCATCAACGCACGCAATGCGTCATAGCTTTCCGCCTGCTCAGCCGCAGCCTTCCATTCAGTGAGCTTTGCACGGTGTGCCTCCAGATCGGGGCGCTTATATTCCAGGGTCGAAAATCTGAAATTGTCCATGGCGTTCCGGTTTCTCCTCACATTTTTATAGAATAAAGTGGCTTGTCGTGGTGCGGGTATGGGGACTTGAACCCCAACGCATCTCTGCACAGGAACCTAAATCCTGCATGTCTGCCAATTCCATCATACCCGCGTATCGATCAAATTGAAAACGGAGAATGAGTTCCGCTTCCAACTCATTACAATTCTATCATTCCGGCTGCAAGTTGTCAACGCCTTGTATGCTTTGCACAAGTTTTCCTGTAGGGAAACAATTTTCCCTGCATAATTGCTTGACTTTCGCGAAGTGAAACGGTACAATAAACAGTGGATTTGTTTGTTTGCTCTGTGCATTGGGGTAGCCGGAGGAAGCATTACTTTTTCGTGACACACGCACCCAATTTGAAGAACAGGAGGTGTATTCCGGCAATGGAATGGTATGGTTACGTCCTGCTCGTCGCAGGACTGCTGATTGTAGCATTTATCTTCTTTCTGATCGGCATGCTCTATCGCAAGAAAGTCGCGGAGCGTGAGATCGGAAGCGCAGAAACCGAAGCAACGCGTATCATCAACGAAGCCATCAAGGGCGGCGAGAATAAGAAGCGCGAGATGCTCGTGGAAGCGAAAGAGGAAATTCATAAATCCAGAACCGAATACGAAAAGGAAGTCAAGGAGCGCCGCGCTGACCTGCAGAAGCAGGAGCGCCGCCTCCAGCAGAAGGAAGAGTCTCTCGACAAGAAGCTCGACGCCTTCGAACGCAAGGAAGACGATCTCCGCCGCCGTCAGGCAAACATTGCCGCCACGCAGGACGAGGTCGAAATGATCAAGAAGAGCCAGCTCGAAACACTGGAAAAGCTCTCCGGCCTGACGCAGGAGGAGGCTAAGAACCACCTGCTGAAGAATCTCGAAAACGAATGCAAGCATGACGCCGCGCTCAAGATCAAGGAGATCGAGACGAACCTCAAGGACAACGCCGATCAGCTCGCCCGCGAGATCATCTCCATCGCCATCCAGCGCTGCGCCGCCGACCACGCCGCCGAAACGACTGTCTCCGTCGTCGCTCTGCCGAACGACGAGATGAAGGGCCGCATCATCGGCCGCGAGGGCCGCAATATCCGCACGCTCGAGGCCATCACCGGCGTCGATCTCATCATCGACGACACGCCGGAGGCCATCACCGTCTCATGCTTCGATCCTGTGCGCCGCGAGGTCGCGCGTCTCGCGCTCGAGAAGCTGATCGCCGACGGCCGCATTCACCCGACCCGTATCGAGGATCTCGTAGAGAAGGCCCGCAAGGAGGTCGACCGCGTCATCAAGCAGGAGGGCGAACGCGCCACGTTTGAGACCGGCATCAACAACCTCCACCCCGAGCTCATCAAGCTGCTCGGCCGCCAGAAGTACCGCACGTCCTATGGTCAGAACGTTCTGAACCACTCCATCGAGGTCGCCCACATCGCCGGTCTGCTCGCAAGCGAGCTCGGCGTGGACGTCGCGCTGGCCAAGCGCGCCGGCCTGCTGCATGACCTCGGCAAGTCTGTCGACCACGAGATGGAAGGCAGCCACGTCCAGCTCGGCGTTGAGCTGGCCCGCAAGTACAACGAATCGCCCGATGTCATCCACGCCATCGAGGCGCACCACAACGACGTCGAGCCGCGCACCGTCATTGCCTGCCTCGTGCAGGCGGCCGATGCCATCTCGGCCGCTCGTCCCGGCGCACGCCGCGAGAACGTGGAGAATTATATCCGCCGTCTGGAAAAGCTCGAGGAGCTGACCGGCACTTACCCCGGTGTCGAGAAGTCCTACGCCATTCAGGCCGGGCGCGAGGTCCGTATCATGGTCAAGCCCGAGGATGTCTCCGAGGACAACATGATCATCCTCGCCCGTGAGCTGACAAAGAAGATCGAGTCTGAGCTGGAATATCCCGGCCAGATCAAGGTCAACGTCATCCGCGAGACGAAGGTCGTCGAGTACGCCAAATAAGGTCAACCGCCTGCCGGGCACGGATTTTCCGTGCCCGGTGTTTTTATGTCCTGATACAGCCAACCGGCGGACTGCCGCCGTTTTCAGGCTTGGCAATCCGCCGGTGTTCTGCTATAATATTAATATTGGAGAATCGCCAGCCTGCTCAACGGCCGCGCTCCGTGCCATAGAAGAAAAGGGCGACCATGCCCGGCCCGCAGTGGCTGCCGAGCGTCGTACCGACGGTATTGATCACGATTCTCCCGCGCAGCTGCGGGAATTTCTCTTCGATCATGCCTGCCAGCTGTTCGGCGTCCGCAAGATTGTCCGCATGAGAGATATGGCAGGGGCCGTCATAGGCCATGCCGCCCTCGGCATAGCTGACCATTTTCTCCACAAGAACGCGCAAGGCGCGCTGCTTGCCGCGAATTTTCTCCCGCGGGATCAGCTTGCCCTCGCAGTTTGCCTCGATCACAGGGCACAGACGCAGGAGCGTGCCGATCCAGCCCGCCGCAGCGCTGACCCGGCCGCCGCGCACAAAATACGCCAGCTCCGGCGTGAAGAGCCAGTGGTGCACATGGAGCCTGCGCGCTTCGATCCAGGCGGCGGTCTCCTCCATGGTCCGGCCCGCATCGCGCTGACGCGCTGCTTCGAGCATCAGGATAGCAGCGCCGCCCGAGCCGCAGAGCGAGTCGACAACGATGATTTTCCGCTCTGGGAATTCCTCCAGCAGCATGTCCCGCGCGGCGCAGGCGGAATGATAGCAGCCCGACAGGCCGGACGAGAGCGAAACATGCAGGATGTCGCTCCCCTGCTCCAGAAACTGCCGGAAATACAGCTCGAATTCCCCGGTCGTGACCTGCGACGTCCCCGTCGTGGCCCCGGCTGCCATGGCGTCGAAAAACGTCTTCATCGGCAGACTCTGGCCATAGTCGTCAGGATATTCCTTCCCGTCCAGCAGAAAATGGAGCGAAACATAATGCAGATTGAGCGCGGCGTATTGCGCAAGCGTCAGATCCGTCGTGGAATCACAGCTTAACATGTACGGCATGGTGTGGGTCCTCTCTGTGTGTTGATTTTGCAGTTGCATAAAAATCCGCACGGACGGACGTGCTGCCCGTGCGTTGGGATTCCCTGTTTACAGGAATTGCGCCCGGCAGATCAGCATAGCCAGCACCGGGATGACGCAGCCCGCAAGAAGCTGCAGCGCCGTGTGACGCTTGAGCCGGATGCTCGACCAGATGATCGGCGTCAGGAGCACATAGCCGACCAGAAACCACGGATTGATAAAGATCGACAGCGCCGCGATCGGGCCGGAGCAGCCGCAGGTATGGCCGCTGGCCTTGAAATGCAGCAGCGTGCACACGGCAAGCGTTGCGCCGGAGATGAGATACGTTCCGAAAACGACCTTTTCCATCGCTGCGCCTCCGTCCAGAACGGCAGCTAGAAAGCCGATCAGATAGCCGAGCACGGAGAACACCAGTGCCAGATTGCGCTGCGTCTTTCTGCCGCCTCTGCGAAGCGCCGGGATGAGATAGGACACCGGATAGGCCAGCACCGGCAGCAGCGACAGGCACACGATCGCAAGCAGATAATGTCCCAGCGAAGCAAATGAGCCAGGCACGATCACATAGAGCAGCGTGCACATCAGTGCGGAAAAAACCGGCGGCGTTGTCAGGATGCGGACCGCCTGTGCAAATTTCTGTTTCATGATGAAGCCTCCCCGTGAGTCATTCGCCGGGCCGCCCCGGCTGCTGGACTCATCGTACCATGGCCCGCCCCGTATGTCCCGCTACCGGCGTGAGCCGTCCCTCTCCGCAGTCTGGAGAGCGACTCCATCAGCCCGAGAATGGGGTTCTACTGTGAGTAGAGTCCTTGATTTGCAAGGGTTTGCGGGCATTCCCCACCAACAGAAAGGACAAACGCCCATGAATGAATCCGATGAAAAGCTGCGGCAGCTCATCGCCGAAAACATTGCCTATTACCGCAAGCTGAACGGCGACACGCAGGCCGGTCTTGCGGAAAAGCTCAGCTACTCCGATAAGTCCGTCTCCAAGTGGGAGCGCGGCGACGGCACGCCGGACATCTTCATCCTCTCCCATATCGCCTCGCTCTACGGCATCACCGTGCAGGACCTGCTGCGCGAAAAGAAGGTCGCCAAAACGCGCACGCGCCACCTGCTCATCTCGCTGCTGTCCGTCGGCCTTGTCTGGCTCGTGATGACGGTGTTATTCTGCGGCGCGCAGATCTTCTCGATCTGTGACCGGTATGCCTGGCTGCTGTTCATCTACGGTATCCCCATCTCCGGAATCGTGGCGCAGGTTTTCTGCGCGCTCTGGAGCAACCAGCTCTCGCAGATCTTCGCCTGCTCGCTTATCATCTGGGGCGCCGGTCTGAGCCTGCACCTCACGGCGCACGGGAACCGGCTGTTTCTTGTCTACGTCATCTGCGCCGTGCTCGAGGTCCTTCTGATCCTGCTGTACACCCTGCGCGCGCAGACGCGCTGGCGTGAATGGCGCGAAAAGCGCAAGAAAATGCAGAAATCGTCCGACGATTCCGTAGCTTGAGCGCTGAAAATTCCATTTTCTCCCTATTTTGTCGACATTGCCAGTTTTTCTTTCTATAATTTGTTGAATTCGCCATGAATTTTTAGACGTAACATGCTTGCACTTTTTTGCACAACATGGTAAACTGGCACCAGAGAGGAGAAGATCTCCTCTGAACATAGTCGGAGCAGCGCGGCGGCCGCCGCAGCGCTGCATGGTTCGCCATTGACCGGTCCCGCTCGTTCGTTCTCCTGTCCCGCACAGAGCGGTGTGCGCAGCCGTCTTTGTGAGCAGGCCTGTCCTGCAGAGGCTATGGGCTGCACTCTGGGATCCCCGCGGCTCAGTCCACGTTCGTTTTCATCTTTTCTTCTTTCTTTCGTTATTTGGTCAGGCAAGAGTTAACCGCGAGTATGGGTAATTTTTTCTTACTATCTTATTCTCCTTTCTAGCATCTCCTAATAATTTGAAGTGAAGTATTGGTATTGTCGAACATCTTGTTTTATCTGTCTCTTCCGCGGGGCTGCTTCTTTTGGAGCAGCCCCCATTTTGTTGAAAAAAACCTTTGGGCTTTCAGAATTGCAAAACAAAACTTTGCAGCATTATTTTGCAATTCTGCCGCGGCGGCGGGAGGCCTGCGATTCACCGAACCCCACCGGCTGTTCCGGCGGGGTTCTCGTTTTCCTTTTCTTTTTCCGGAAAACATGGTACAATACAGAAAAACAGGCGGCTGGGCCATGTTGGCACGGCCGCCGTATCCGAAACACACGGAGGAGATCGCAATGGAAGATATGATCCGGCTGCTGGCAGCCGAGTTGGGGCAGAAGCCGCAGCATGTGGGGGCGGTCGTTCGCCTGCTCGATGAGGGAAACACCATCCCCTTCATTGCCCGCTACCGCAAGGAGCAGCACGGCGCAATGGATGACACGACGCTGCGCACACTGGCAGAGCGCCTGCAGTATCTGCGCAATCTGGCCCAGCGCCGTGAGGAGATCCGCCGCTCCATCGCCGCGCAGGAGAAGCTGACGGACGAGCTGGACGCCGCCCTGCAGGCCGCAGTGACGCTATCGGAGCTGGAGGACCTATACCGGCCCTATAAGCCGAAGCGCCGCACGCGCGCAACCATCGCCCGGGAGCGCGGCCTTGCGCCGCTGGCTGAGCAGCTGCTGGGGCAGGCCCGCGATCTGCCCGATCCGCTCACGCTTGCCGCCGGATTCGCAGACCCGGCGCGCGGCGTGGAGACGCCGGAGGACGCGCTGGCCGGTGCGTCCGACATCGTGGCGGAGACCGTCTCCGATGATGCTGCCGTGCGCAAAGCTCTCCGCAGCCTGATGCAGCGCCAGTCCGTTCTGCGCACGCAGGCCGCGAAGGGGAAGGAGGAGGAGACCTCCGTCTATCAGCTCTATTATGACTTCCGCCAGCCGGTGCCCAGGCTGCAGGGCCACCAGATCCTCGCCGTGAACCGCGGTGAACGCGAGGGCTTTCTGAAGGTCACGCTGGAAACGGACCGCGATCAGGCCCTCATCTGCGTGCGCCGCTGCGTGCTCGTGCCGGGCGGCGGCGCGGCTGCCTTCCTGCGCGCCGCCTGTGAGGACGCGTATGACCGCCTCATCGCGCCCAGCATGGAGCGTGAGCTGCGTGCCGCGCTCACGGAGCAGGCCAACGAGGGGGCTATCCGCAATTTTGCCCTGAATCTCCGGCCGCTGCTCATGCAGCCGCCCGTGCGCGGCCATGTGACTATGGGCCTCGACCCAGGCTACAGCCACGGCTGCAAGGTCGCCGTCGTTGACCCGACGGGCAAGGTGCTGGACACCGCCGTCGTCTACCCCACGTTCTCCAAAGCAAAACGCGCCGAAGCGATCGAAACGCTCCGGCGGCTCATGGATCGGTATGAGGTCACGCACATCGCCCTCGGCAACGGCACGGCCTCGCGCGAGACGGAGGCCATGGTCTGCGAGCTGCTGCGGCAGAAGCACGGCGCGGCCTATATGATCGTCTCGGAGGCGGGCGCCTCCGTCTATTCCGCCTCGCCGCTGGCGGCGGAGGAATTTCCGCAGTACGATGTCAACCTGCGCAGCGCGGTCTCCATCGCGCGGCGGCTGCAGGACCCACTGGCCGAGCTGGTCAAGATCGACCCGAAGGCCATTGGCGTCGGTCAGTATCAGCACGACGTGCCGGAAAAGCAGCTCGACGAGGCGCTCTCCGGCGTGGTGGAGGATTGCGTCAACGCCGTCGGCGTCGATCTGAACACGGCCTCCCCCTCCCTGCTGCGGCGCGTGGCCGGTCTGAACGCCACGACTGCAAAGAACATCGTCGCTTATCGCGAGGAGCACGGGGCCTTTACGGCGCGGCGGCAGGTATTAAAGGTGCCGAAGCTCGGCCAGAGGGCCTATGAGCAGGCGGCAGGCTTCCTGCGCGTGCCGGAAAGCCCGCAGGTGCTCGATCACACCGGCGTGCACCCGGAGTCCTATGCCGCGGCAGAGACGCTGCTGGGCCTGTGCGGCTATCGTCTTGCGGACGTCGGCGCGCTGACCGAGCTGCCCGCACGCCTAGAGGCCTACGGCCCTGCGCGCGCCGCAGAGGCCTGCGGCATCGGTCTGCCGACGATGCGCGACATTGTCCGCGAGCTGTGCAAGCCCGGCCGTGACCCGCGCGATGAACTGCCGCAGCCTGCGCTCCGCACGGACGTTCTGGAGCTGAAGGACCTGAAGCCCGGTATGGTGCTCACGGGGACCGTGCGCAATGTCATTGACTTTGGCGTGTTCGTGGACATCGGCGTCCACCAGGACGGCCTTGTTCACATCTCGCAGGTCTGCAATAAATTCATCAAGCACCCGTCCGAGGCCGTGTCCGTCGGCGATGTCGTGCGTGTTGCCGTGCTGGAGGTCGACGAGAGGCGCAAGCGCATCAGTCTGACCATGCGCGGCGTGCCGGGGGACGGCGAAACCGGCCCGGACCGTCAAAAAAGCGCCAAATAATAAGTTTCGGAGGGAAGAAAAGTGTGAAAGGAAACCGTCAGGGTGTCCTTTCGCGTTCCATCACCCGCCGCAGCGGCAGAATTGCAAAATCATGATACAAGAATTGATTTTGCAATTCTGGAAGCAGCTTGGCGAAAAAGGCCCGAGGGGACTTTTTTGACAAGCCGGCCGTTAACCGTCCTGCTCCGCCGGGCGGTCGAACCCGTGGTGGGCGCGGATCATCTCCATGAACCGCCCTGCCGCGGCCGACGGCGGCGTATTGCGGCGCGTGCACAGCACGACGCGGCGCGACGGGATCTCCTCGGCCAAATGCAGCTTGCGCACGACGCCGCGGTTCAGGCCGGAGAGCGACAGCTCCTCCGTCACGCCCGCCACGCCGAGGCCGATGCGCGCCAGCGAGATGAGCAGGTTATGGCTGGCCAGCTCAATCTCCGGCTGCAGGCGCAGGCCTCGCTGCAGGAAGCAGTCCTCCAGAAAGCGGCGCGAGCTTGCCTCGCGTTCGAGCAGGATGAGCCTCCATACACGCATCTCCTGCAGCCAATACACGCGGTCAAAATCGCTCTGATAATCCAGCGCAGCCACGAACACCGTGTGCGTATCAAAGCACGGGAAAATGGAAAAACTGTCTGCATCCGGCGTATAGGTCGCAAACGCAAGCTCGACCTGCCCGCTGCCGAGCAGCTGCAGCACACGGCGGCTCGTTCCGTTCAGGATGCGCACATGGATATGCGGGTATTGCTGATGGTAGTCCCGCAGGAAGGGCAGAAGATAGTATTTCGTCAGCGTGCTGCTCACGCCGATAGACAGCTCGCCCTTCAGAAGCTCACGCGACTGTGCGATGCGCGCCTCCCCCGCCTCGAGCAGGGACAGCGCCTGCGCCGCATAGTCATAGAGCACGCTCCCCTCCGCCGTGAGCGTCACGCCGCGCGCCGTCCGCGAAAACAGCCGCACGCCGAGGGCGCTTTCGAGCTGCTGCAGCGACTGGCTGACGGCCGACTGCGACAAATAGAGCTGCTTTGCCGTCCGGGAGATATTTCCCGTGTCGGCAATTGCTTTAAATATCCGGTATTGCTCCAGCTTGACTGTCATGGTCTCACACCCCATCAGAATTATTGATGTCTTGCATAAGATATTCATGTTTTACTTATGTCTAGGTTTGTATTATAATAGGCGCGTTGTGTGAAATCAAGCCCATTGGGCAGAAACAGGAGCAGAAGTATTATGAGCAATTGTGCAGTCGTCGGCATCAACTGGGGCGATGAAGGCAAGGGCCGCATGGTCGACCTCATCGCAAAGGATTATGATATTGTCATTCGCTATCAGGGCGGCAACAACGCCGGTCATACCATCGTCAATGAGTACGGCAAGTTTGCCCTGCATCTCATCCCGTCCGGCATTTTCTCCGAGGGCGTTGTGAATGTGCTCGGCAACGGCGTCGTCATCGATCTGGAAGACCTGTGCCGCGAGATCGACAATCTCCATGCGCACGGCATCCGCATCACGCCGGAGAATCTGAAGATCTCGGAGCGTGCCACCATCGTCTTTCCCTTCCACCGCGCACTCGACGGTCTGGAGGAGGCCCGCCTGAAGGATCGGAAGTACGGCTCCACGCTGCGCGGCATCGCGCCCGTTTATTCCGATAAATATCAGAAGAAGACCGTCATGCTCGGTGAGCTGCTCTACCCGGAGCACCTCAAGGCGCATCTGGCCACCATCCTGGAGTGGAAGAACCTCATCATCCACAATGTCTACGGCGCAGAGCCCTACAAGCTCGAGGACATGCTCGCCTGGTGCGAGGAGTTCGGCGGCAAGCTTCGCCCGTTCCTGTGCGACGTGCCCAAGTACCTCTATGAGGCCGAAAAAGCCGGCAAAAACATCATGTTCGAGGCCCAGCTCGGCGCCCTGCGCGACATCGATTTCGGCATTTATCCCTACACGTCCTCCTCTTCGTCCATCGCGGGCTATGCCTGCGTCGGCGCCGGTATGCCGGGCAGCCATGTGGACCGTACCGTCGGCATCGTGAAGGCCTACTCCACCTGCGTCGGCGAGGGTCCGTTCACGGCGGAATGGTTCGGCGAGGAGGCCGAGAACCTGCGTGAAAAGGGCGGCGAATACGGCGCTTCCACCGGCCGTCCGCGCCGCGTCGGCCCGATCGACCTTGTCGCCACGCGCTACGGCTGCCGCATCCAGGGCGCGACCGAGGTCGCGCTGACGAAGCTGGATGTGCTGTCCGGCATGAAGGAGGTCCCGCTGTGCGTGCAGTATGAGCTGAACGGCGCGCTGACGGACGATTTCCCCTTCCCTGCCATCCTGCCGGAGGCAAAGCCCGTCTTCCGCACCATGCCGGGCTGGAACTGCGACATTTCCGGCGTGCGCCGCTATGAGGACCTGCCGAAGGAAGCGCGCGACTATGTAGAGACCGTGGAAAAGGCCATCGGCTGCCACATTTCTTACGTCTCCGTCGGCGCGGAACGCGAGGCGATCATCACGCGCTGATCCCGGTTCGGCGGGACATCCGTTCCGTACCGCAGCGCAGAGATCGGACGCTCCGCACGCAGATAATACGCCAGATACAGGATCGTTTCCCGGGCGGGACGCGGCAGCAGCCGCTCCTGCCCGGTGATTTTTCGCAGCTGCTCCGGGCTTCCGCAGCGCCACAGGCGCGCAGTCATGCGCTCGACGCTCCGGGATACCGAATCGGAGCTGCGGCGCAGGAGCTTGGCCACGGTGGGATACACATCCTTCGTGATGCGGAAGTCGTCAAAGCCGAGGTTCTCGTCAAACAGCAGCTCGGCAGTGATCTCCGTTGCAAGGACGGAGGGAGTGATCTCGGCCCGGGTCGTTCCCAGAATCGCAAAAAACAGGGATTCAGCGGTGATCATAAGTTTTCTCCTCTCTTCGTGCTCTGTTGTCTTCCCGGCGCTCGTCCGCCGGGAGAAACGTTTTCAGTCAGCGGCCGGATAAAGTTGTTTTGGGCAACCAGCGTCTATTATTATACGGCAAAACATGCTAAAGTGAATATGTTTTCCTCAAAATTTTTGAAAATTTTATCCGACAGTTCCATATGTTTCGGAGCTTATATAATTTTACATTTCTCTACGCAAACCATTTTACAGCCGGGTCAACCGACCGCCTTACAGGATATAAAACGGCCCCGCAGGAGGCTTTTCTCCTGCGGGGTTTTCTCGCTGCCGTCATCTCATACTGATTCCTGATTAAAACATTTCATCAGGAATCCCGTGTGCTACGCACACTCACATCGTGCTGACGCACGCTGCGCCGTCTCATGCAGAATCTGACGCGCCTTCGGCGCTATAAAAAGCTTTTAAAGCTTTTTATCAGATTCTAGTATCAGCGAACAATATTTTTTACATACCGCATCAAAATGGCGGCGACCTGTGCACGGGTCGCGTCGCCCTGCGGGTCGAGGATCAGGCCGAAGCCGTTGTCCGTGCCGTTCACAAGGCCTGCAGCGTTGGCCCATGCCAGTGCCTCGCGTGCATAGGCACTCACCCGTCCGGCATCCGGGAAGACGGACAGGTCCGCCCGCGCGGAGGTATCATAGCGCTTTGCGGCATAGCGGAACAGGATCGTTGCGATCTGCTCGCGCGTCACGCGGCCGTCCGGCTCAAACTTCCCGCTGCCCACGCCGTTGACCACGCCGTTTTCCGCCGCCCAGGTCACCGCATCGGTGAACCACTGGCCGCCCGGCACGTCAGTAAACGTGTTCCGCCCGGCGGGTGCCCGGCTGCCGTCCAGACGCCACAGCACCGTGACGAGCATGGCGCGCGTCATGCTGCCGTCCGGCTCGAACGTCGTGGAGGACATGCCGTTGAACAGGCCCTGCTTCAGGGCAAAGTCGATGCCTGCGTGTGCCCAATTCCCGGCTGCCGGCATATCCGTGAAGCGTCTGCCCGGACAATTCGCGCCGCCGTCGCAGGGCGTTTCGCCGGTCTTCGGAATGACCTCCGTGCGCTCGGCCCCGCAGCGCGTGCAGGTGAACGTGCGCTCGCCGTCCGTATCCTCCGTTGCTGGGATCGTCACGCGCCCGGCATCCCAGCTGTGACCCAGTGCGTCCGTCCAGGCGTCGCGGTAGGTATCGCCGCAGGACGGGCAGGTGTGCAGCGTGTAGCCCTGCTCCGTGCAAGTCGGCGCGACGACCGTGGCAACATAGGTGTGCTCATGCTCCTTTTTCGGGATCTCGGTGTTTTCACTGCGCCGGTAGCCGCAGAAGCACTCCTCATGCTTCAGGCCGGTCTCCTCCTCCGTCGGCTCACGGTCGATGACCCAGACGAATTCATGTGGCTGGAATGCCTCGTCCGTCTGCCCGCAATAGCTGCAGGTGCCGCGGTGGCCCTCCGGCGTGGTCTCCACACGGTCGTAAATGTGCTTGCGCACATCGAGCGCCGCAAGGCCGACCGGGGCCGCATAGGCCGTGCCCGGCGCGCCGTCACGGTCCTGATAGAGCACATGGGAGTAGATGATCTGGAAGTCGTTGTCGTCCAGTGTCAGCGGGTCCGTCGACCACTGCACGAGCTTCGTCACATCCGTCCGCACACCGTTGTGCCATACGGCTGTGACCTGCATCCCGGCCGGATCAAACGTCTGGCCGACATGGTAAACCGTTTTTTCCGGCTGCGCGGTAATCTCCAGCCGGTCCATCGTGCTGCCGACAGCCATCAGATAGGCCGAGTCGTTCTTGAAGTAGATCGTGCCGTCCGCGTCGATGACCGGGCTGCAGATGGCATACTGCGCCTGCGCGCCGCTCGGCGTGAACAGGACATAGGGTGTGTCATAGGTAACATGCTTGCCGCTGCTCTCGTCCGTCTCCTGCGTGATGAGGACCGGCGCGGTCTGGCCCGGCTTGTCGGCCAGAATGCGGAGCTTGCCCGGCGTATAGTTATCGAAGAAGTAGACGTAGACATAACCGTTCTCCGCCTCATAGGCCGTTGTCAGGATGCCGCTCGTCTGCGGGTAGCCCTGGGTGCGGACGGAATAGGCAACGGACATCGAAGCAAGGTCGATGACCGTGATGTTGTGGCCGGAATACGCGCCGAACTGTGCCGTGCCGGACACGCCGATGTAGGCGCGGCCGTTATAGATCGTCGGCGTGCAGGTGCTCATGGCCGGGTTCTTCGGATCGTTGGCATAATTGGCCAGCTTGAGCGCGCGCAGCGAGCCCTCCGTGAACGTGCCGTCGGCCTCGACATGCAGGCCGTAGAAATAGCCGCCCTTCGTCGTAAAATAGGCCGTACCGGCAAGGCCGCCTTCGCTGTCCGGGACGAAGGTCACGGAGCTGCGCAGGTCGCCCGTCTGCGGCAGTGTCAGCTCGCCGAGCAGGCGGCCGCTGCGCGGGTCGAACGAGAGCACGCGGGCATGGCCCGTCGTGTAGCCCGCCTCGCCGTCGTCCGTACCGACGAGCACGAAGTCCTTGCAGGCGTAAGCGCCCGCCCAGTAGAAGCCGCCGCGGGACGTGTAGGTCCACGAGGCCAGCTTGCTCTCATCCGTCTTCGCCGGGTCCTCATCCGTCACGGTCAGGCAAACGAAATTTGCGTTGCCGTCCTCGCGGTTCCAGAAGCCGGTGTAGAGATAGCCGTCCTCATAGGTGATGGGGCAGTTCGGCTGGCCGCCGAGCGGGTCCTCGTACAGCCACAGAGACTCGAGCGTCACGGCATCGAACGCCTGCACGCAGCCGTTTGCCAGGCCGACGAAGATCATGCCCTCGGCATAGGTCGGCGAGTTGATGGCGAAGCTGGACTTGTGGTCCATTTTGCCCCGCGCAAGCACCTCGCCCGTGCGCTTGTCGAGCTTGTAGATCGTCTCGCCGCCGTAGGTATACAGGCAGTCATCCACGATGATCGGGCAGCCGCAGGCATCGGAGGAATAGCCGCTGCCGAGCTGCGTGGCCCAATAGAGGACCGTATTCTCCGAGGAAACGGGCGTTCTGGCGTCGATGACGCCGTTGTTATAGGCATCCGCGCGGAACGAGGGCCACTGGGCAGGAAGCTGCTGCAGGCCCGTGTTCTCCGCCGCCTTCTGCAGCGTAACGCGGACCGTTTCCGCCTGCTCCGGGGCCGTGTAATGCTGGATGGTCGTGCCGACATAGCCCTTTGCCGTCACGGTATAGGTGTAGCGGTCGCCCGGCGTCAGGGCGAAGCTGCCGTCTGTGGCCCGCTCCGCGCGCCGCCCGGACTGCTCATTCGTCAGGAAGACGGTCGCGTCCTTCGGCTCCGTCACGAACGTCACGATCGTCGGCTCCGTTTTCTGCACATGCAGCGTATAGGTCGCCGGGAGCGCCGCCGCGTCTGCATGGTGCACGGTCACGGTCACATCCTCTGCGGTCTTTTCCGGATCGAGCGTCAGGGCGGCGGACGGCGCTTCCGCATACGTCGTACCGTTGATGTCCGCAAGATAGCCGCCGCTGTTCGGGTTCGTCTCCGTCGGCAGGCTGCGGAACGAGGCAGTGAAGTCCAACGTGCGGGCACTGACGTCGACGCGCGTCCAGTATTCCGTCACATCGCGGTCAAAGCTCTGCGCCTCGCCCTTCGCATTCAGCAGGTTCAGCGTTACGCCGTCCACGGCGGCGCTGAGCCCACCCAGCGTCAGGCGGCGGCGCAGCAGCAGCGTGTAGTCCTGATAATATTCCACACTGCCCGCCGTCCGGCTCAGGCGCAGCGTCACGGTGTTGGAATAGCCGCTCGCCGCAAGGCTCTGGCCGCAGGCCGTGGCGGTCTTCGCGGGATCGACGGTCGCCGTGACGTTGATTTCCGCCTGCGTGCCGTTCGTGCCTGTGTTCGTCGTCTGGCGGAGGTAGCGCGCCTTCACGGCATAGCCGCCCGTCGGGGTCGCCTGCAGATAGAACGTGGAGTTCGCATCCGGCACCGTCAGCGTATAGCGGTGCTGCGCCGCCGAAAACGGCACGTCGCTCTCATAGCTCACACCGTTCTTCGGATTGCGCGCGCTGTAGGAGGCAAGCGCGCTGAGACGGTCCGTCGTGTCCGGCTCCGACGCCTGCACCGTGAGACCGGCAGCGGCCTCAAAGCTGCCCGCCGCATGATAGAATTCCTGCTTTGTCGTGATCCAGGTATAGCGCTCGCCGGGGATGAGGCGGTAGGTCCCGCTGCCGACGGGCGCGATCTCGCTGTCCGCCGCATTGAAGACGGCAGTGTCCGTTCCCGCGGGCACCGTGATCCGCACCTCGACGGAGTCGACCTTCGTCGCCGCAATGGTATAGGCGGTGCGCTCTCCGTTCGTGTGGGCTACCTGCACCGTGATCGTCCCGACGGGGACCTCTGCGGACGTGCCGCCGTTCACCGTGACGGAATAGCCCTCCGTGTCGAACGGAGCCGCCTCGATCCTCAGGCGGTCGGAGACCGTCGTCACCGCATAGTCCGTCCCGGCCGGGTCAAAGTCCAGCGGCAGGCGCGTACCTTCGCCATAGACGGCAAGCGACGCGAGCGTCGGCACACGGTGCAGGCGGAGCGTATAGGACTGGATGCGCATGTCCGTGCCGGAAGCGCTGCGGGCCTCGAGCCGGACCTTGCAGTCCGTCATTCCGGCCGTGAGCAGCGACACGAGCGCCGTCTGATAGCTCGACCAGCTCTTGCGGTTCGAGGGCTGGCTGCCGTCGCCGTAGTCCTTGCCGTTCTGGCCGATGTAGCAGCTGTAGAGCGCCGCATCCGCAGGGGCATCCGCACCGCGCTCGGCATAGAGATAGGCCAGCGTGCGGAAGTCCTCCACGCGGAACTGTGCCGTATGGGTCTTCTCATCCTGCGTGCCGGGATAGGCACCCGCGGATGCGCCGGACGCATTGTGGAGGCGGATCGTGCCGAACCAGTCGCCCGTCGGCAGCGTGACCTGCTTTTCCACCGCGCCTGCCACGGTCAGCGTGCCGTCGACGCGGTTCGCGCCGCCGTCAGACAGGCTGAACGTGTACTCCCCTGCCACGACCTCGGCGCGCAGGCCCTGTACCTGCGTCACATTGCCGTAGCTGTCCGTCAGCGTGAGCTGCGCGGCCGTCCCGGCCGTGTCCGTAAAGGTCACGGGGTACTTTGTGCCGTTCAGAATGTCCTCATATTCCGCCACGGCGCTGCGCAGCGTGGCAAGAAGCGTCGTCAGGCCCGCCTCGTCCGCCGTCCGCAGGCCGGACAGCGCCGCCGCATAGGCCTGCTGCGCCGCCGGATAATTCTGCACATGGTCCGTGCGCTCCCGGAAGCGGGCAAGCTCCGTCACGGCGTCCAGCAGGGCCGGAAAGCCTCTTTCACGCTCGGAGAAGACGACGGCCGTCACGGTCTCCGGGCTGGCAATCGCATCGAGCGAATACGCGCCGCCGTCATAATAGACCGTAAAGTTTCCCGCGACGCCCTCGATGTCCGTGATGAACGCGGTATCGATGCCGCCGAAGGCATAACCGCTGCCGCGCAGGGCATCCCGGATGGTCTGCCCGGCCGCATAGGGCACGGCGACCGGCTCAATGAGCGTCTGCCCGGCCGTGGAGGCCGTCAGATAGAAGCTCCCGCCGCTCTGCGCCGCATGCACGGGCACGAGCGGAAGCAGCAGCGCTGCGCACAGCAGCAGGGCAAGAAATCGAATGGACTTCATAAGCATTGCCTCCTTCAAACCTAATACCAGATATGGAACCAGCGGTCCGCGAACCGTTGGAGCGGATTGCGTTTTTTCCGGCAGGCCTGCAGAACCTCCTGCACGAAGCGCTGCATGGCAGCGGCCTTTTCCGCTGGAATATCGTGGCCGCTGAACATGGCCTCGGCATTGTCCTGCCGGGCCTGCTCCAGCCCTGCGGGCGGGGCCGCGCCGGTCCGCGCCAGCAGGAACACGGCGTAGCCATAGAGCTGCGTCACGGCCTCGCGCGGCTCGTCCGCCGCCATGGCCGCGATCCGGCGGTGCAGGCGGCGTCTGCGCCAGAGCTGGCACAGGACGAACGCGAGGAGGGCCGCGGCAAGCGGGATCGCGGCGAGCCACCAGCGGAAGCTGCGCTGCGTCTCCTCCTGCGGGGCCTGCTGCTCCGGCTGCTCCACAACGGGCGGCAGCTGCGTGTTTTCATACTGCTTTCCACCCGCCTCGCCGCCTGCTCCGAGGTCCTCGGCCTCTACATAGCCCGGTGTGACCTCAAACGGGACCCAGCCCACGCCGGTCAGATAATATTCCGCCCACGCATGGGCGTGCGTCTCATCCAGTTCAAACGTCTGCTCGCCGGAGGCCGCATCCTGTCCGGAGAGGTAGTAGCCCTCGGCATAGCGCGCCGGGACGCCGCAATAGCGCAGCATCAGCACGGCGGCCGTCGCATAGTGCACGCTGTAGCCGCGCGCGGTGACGGACTGCACATATTGGAAAAAGTCCTGCGTCCCGTTCTGCGTCGAGACGCTCTCGTCATAGACGAAGTGCTCCGTGAGCGTCTGCCGGATGGCCTGCAGGATCTCCGGCAGGGTCTTCCCCTGCATCTCACTCCCCAGCAGTGCCTGCGCGGCTCCGGCCGCCTCCGGCGTAAGCTCAAGGAACTGTGCCTCGGCAAACGCCCGGTAGCCCTCGTCCAGCGTGAGCCACTGCGCCGCGCCGTCCGGATCGTCCGCCAGCGCCTGCTGCGCGGCATACCAGTCGCGCAGGCCGCCGACGGCGCAGGAACAGGAATACGTTTCCCCCGGCGCTTTCGCCGCGCGGTCGCCGATGCGGTCCGGCTCCAGCAGGGCGTTGTCCGCAAGGCCCGTCGGCAGATAGGCCTGCGCGCCGCAGGCAGACAGGTTCGTGACCGTGACGGTCTGCACCTGCGTCTGCCCGGCGAGCACCGCCGCAGTCCCAACGGCGCTCTGGGCATAATAGCCCTTTTCATGCAGCCAGTAGAAGCGCCCGGCCTCGTCCGCCAGCGTCTGCGGATCGAGCGGCTGCCAGCTCCGGCCCGTATAGACCTCGCCGACAAAGCCGCGCAGGTAAAGCCGCTGCGGCTGCTCCATCGTCACGCGCAGCGCGGGCGTCCCGTTCTTTTCCCACGCGGAAAGATCGTGCAGATCGCCCTCCGGCATGGAGTTGGCCGCCGCGTCATAGCGCAGTGCATGCAGCCCGTGGGCCAGCGCCGCCCCGGCCCCGCTCTCGGGCAGGGAGAGACGTCCGAGCGGCGCGCTGAGCAGCAGGCAGCCCGCAAGCAGCAGGGCCGCCGTCCGTCCCCGGTCCGTGCGGAACAGCAGCAGGGCCGCCATGCCGCCCGCCAGAAGCAGCAGGCCCCAGCACGACGGGAACAGCCCAATGGTGCAGCCGACCGCCGCAAGAGGCAGCGAAACGGCCGCAAACCATACGCTCCCGCGCCGGGCGCAGCGGCCGGAGGCCAGCGCCGAAAGAAAGCCGAGCGGCAGGAAGGCCCAGAGGCCCTGCCGCGTTCCGCCAGAAGATGTCAAATAGATGTACCCGGTCCGCGCCGTCAGCCAGCGGCGCACGCAGTCCGCCAGCTGCCGCAGGCCCGCCGTGACGGGCACAAAGGCGCACAGGCAGAACAGCGCCGCCGCGCCGCAGAGCGCAGGCGTCAGCCACGCCCGCTGCGGCAGGAGCGCAAGCCCGGCCCCCAGCAGCAGGCCGAGCAGCAGGGCCGCCCACGCAGGCAGCACGGGGAAGGACCCCGCCAGCAGCGTCAGCGCCCCCGCAGCGCACAGGCCGCCGCACAGCGCGGCCGCCCACGGCGGCAGAGTCTGCCCCCCGGCAGGGGCACGTTCCAGTTGAAAACCGTTCGTTCGTTTCATGCTCAAAGCTCCAGCTGCTGCAGCGCGGCAGCATAGTCCTCTTTGGTATAGCAGATGCAGCGGACATCCGGCTGCTCCGGCACGCCGCACAGCAGCAGAACCGGCTCCGCACCCGCCGTCAGGCTGCGCCAGACCGGGTCCGGCGAGGCCGTAAAGTAGAGAATCTTGCCGAAGCCGCGCAGCGCCCCGGTCTCCTGCAGAGGCTCCGCGCCGCCGCGCAGCAGCAGCGGCAGATCGCGCAGCAGCTCCTCCGTGGAGCCTGCCTCCGCAAAGCGGGCCGTGCCGCCCTCGGGCCAGCCAAGCTGATAGGCATACCCCTGCTCGCTCAGGCTCTGGCAGACGGAGAACACGGCCTCCGCCTGCGCATCGCGCGCGGCGGCATCGCCGCTGCGGTCCCAGAAGACGAGCAGCGTACGCGCGGCGGGCATGCCCGGCTCGCGGATCACGAGGCGGTCGAGCTTGGACGAGAGCTTCCAGTGGATCTGGCGAAGACTGTCGCCCGGCGCATACTCGCGCAGGCGGAACGGCTCCGTCAGGTCGCTTCCGCGGCGGTCCGGGCTGCTGGTGTCGCTGTCCGGGCTCTGCACCTCCGGCATCGTCACATGGACGGAGGCCGGGAACGTATCCGGCAGGACCGTGACATGCGCCGCCGCGTCCGTCCGGATCTTCCGGGCAAACAGGCCCGGCAGGCCGAGGAGCCAGGCCCTGCGGATGCGGACCGTCAGGCGGCCGCAGTGTTCGGCGCGGAACGAGAAGCGCTCCTCCGCGAAAAATTCCGTTGTTTCGCCCGTCAGGTCATTGCGCACCTCGATGCGGCACAGGACGCGGCCTGGCGCGCGGCGGGAGGCCGCGATCTCGCCCGCGATCATGCCGTCCTTCCGGCCGCCTGCCGGGAGCCGGAGCGAGAGCGCGGGCAGCTTGCTGCACCGCAGCACGACAAGCCCCGCCAGCGCAGCCAACACCGGCACGCAGAGCGCGGCCAGCGCCGCCCCGGCATGGGTAAAAGCAAAGGCCAGCGCACAGCAGGCCGCCGCCAGCAGCCACAGCAGCCAGGCGCGCAGCATCCGCTTCCGCATCAGCTTTTGAATTCGCGCACCGCGGGCTGCGGGACGCGCTCGAGAATTTCGGCAAGCACCGACCGCGCCGTCTCGTCATGCAGGCGGGCGCGCGGCGCGAGCACAAGGCGGTGGGCACAGACATCGGGCGCAGCCTCCGCGACGTCCTCCGGCAGGACATAGTCCCGCGCATGCAGGAACGCGCGCGCCTTGGCCGCGCGGCACAGGGCCAGACCGGCGCGCGGGCTCAGGCCGAGCTGCAGGCTCTCATGGCAGCGCGTGGCCTCAAGCAGGCGGGCCGTATAATCATAGACCGGGTCCGCCACGAACGTCATGGCGGCGGCATCCATCAGGCCGCCGAGCGCGGCGGCATCCGTCACGGGGCGCACCTGCGCAAGCGGGTCGGCGTGGTGGCGCTCCTTCATCAGCTCCACCTGACTTTCCCGGTCGGGGTAGCCCATGCTCAGGCACAGCAGGAAGCGGTCGAGCTGCGCCGGGGGCAGGAGCTGCGTTCCGGCCGAGCCGACGGGATTCTGCGTTGCCAGCACGAAAAACGGCTGCGGCAGCGGATGCGTCTTCCCGTCGACGGTCACGCGGCGCTCCTCCATAGCCTCCAGCAGGGCCGCCTGCGTCTTGGTGGAGGTACGGTTGATCTCGTCCGCCAGCAGCAGGTTCGTCATGACCGCGCCCGGCTGGGAGGAAAAGGCTCCCGCCTGCTTGTCATAGACGGAGAAGCCCAGAATGTCCGACGGCATCGTGTCCGGCGTGAACTGCACGCGGCGGGTCTCCAGCCCGAGCGCGCGTGCGAAGGCCATGGCCAGCGTCGTCTTGCCAACGCCGGGCACGTCGTCCAGCAGCACATGGCCCTGCGCCAGCACGGCCATCAGGACCTTTTCCACGATCTCCCGCTTGCCGAGGATGACCTTCTGCACCTCGCGGAGCACCTGCGCCGCAAGCTCATATTGTTTCTGTTCCATCATGCCGCCTCCCGATATTTCGATTCGTATACGCAGCCGCCGTCCGGCAGCCGCTCCAGCGCGCAGAGGGCCAGCATGGCCTGCTCCGTCGCCATGAGATTTCCTTCCGTGTCCGTCAGCAGATGCGCATAGCTCCCGTCCGCCTTCCGGAATTCTGCAAGGCCTGTTTCGGGGTTCACGCTGCCGAATTCCTGCTCCGGATCGATGCCGAGCGCAGCCAGCGCAAGGAGGACCTGCGCGCAGCTCTCGGCGCTCGGCTCGCCGTAGGCCAGGAAGGTGCCGTCCGGCTGCATCTGGTCCTTCAGCCAGGCAAGCGCCCGCTCCACGGTCTCGTCCCGGCCGTAGGGCGCAAGGGCCTGCAGGGCCATGGCCGTCAGGTCTGCCTCCGAGGCGCCGGAAACGAGGCCGAAGCCGCCGTCCGGCTCCTGCGCCGCGCGGATGGCCTCCACGATCCCGGCGCGCGTGTTTTTCGCCCGCTCCGGCTCCGGATAGGTCCCGGCATCGACCGCCAGCAGGGCAAAGATCAGGCCGTTGAGGCCCTGCGCGCCGAGCTCGCCCGCAAAATTCCACACGCCGTCGTCCAGCAGGTCCACGGTCGTGCCGTCCGGCCGCGTACCGAAGGCGGCCGGGTCGCCGCCGAGCATGGCGACGGTCAGGATCGTACGGGAATACTCCGTCGCCATGAGCGCATCGAGCGTGCCCTGCTCGGCATAGCACTCCGTGACGTGCCGCTCAAGCGCGGCAAGATAGGCGTCATAGCTCTCGTTCGCACCGCAGGCCAGCAGCGCCATGGCGAGCCAATCTCCGATGGAGCTGCCCGCCAGCTCCGCTGCGCGGTCCTCCAGAAAGCCCTCGCGCACGCCGAGCAGCGCCCGGCAGCCCTCGAGTGCCTTTGCAGGCGCCGATCTTGCGCCGCAGCCCGCCAGCAGTGCAGCGCACAGCAGCAGGATCAGAATATTTCGCATTTGCTTCAAGGAACATACTCCTCTCGTTTCCGTTCTCCGTCGGGTCCGTGGGGGCCGTTGGCGGCTCCGTGGGATCCGTGGGATCCGTCGGGTCGACCGTTCCGGTCTTCGGCAGGACGTCGCGGCGCGTCTCGGCGCACTTCGTGCAGACATAGTCCGCATAGCCGTCCTCCGTCTCCGTCGGCTCGACACGGGCCGTCTCCTGCCAGTCGTGGCCAAGCGGGATCTCCTGCCCGTCGCGCCAGACATAGCAGTAGCTGGACAGCACGCCGTAGCCGCCGCCCGTCGCGCCGAAGCCGTCGATATCCTTGCCCCAGGCCAGCGTGAAGCGCAGCGTCAGCACGTCGCCGTCGCCGAGCATCCATTCCGACAGGCCCTTGCCGGGGGAATAGCCGTTGACAGCA
>ENA-UOJQ01000629-UOJQ01000629.1-human-gut-metagenome-genome-assembly--contig:-P63-NODE-629-length-36548-cov-27.676321_pt1 | contig 36548 bp, 27 predicted proteins | sample MGYA00242352_ERZ723899 | MGnify/ENA metagenome assembly ERZ723899
GCGAGCGCATCCCCCTGACCGTGGCCGGTTACGACCGCGAAAAGGGCACTGTGGACATCATTTTCCAGATCGTCGGCGGCACCACCATGGAGCTGAACAGCCTGAAGGTGGGCGAGAGCGTCCACGATTTCGTGGGCCCGCTGGGCCGCGCCACCGAGGTGGAAGGCCTGAAGAAGGTGTGCGTCGTGGGCGGCGGCGTGGGCTGCGCCATCGCTCTGCCCATCGCCCGCGAGCTGCACGAGCAGGGCTGCGTCGTGCACAGCGTGGTGGGCTTCCGCAACAAGGACCTGCTGATCCTCGAGGACGAGTTCAAGGCCTGCAGCGATGAGCTGCGTGTCATGACCGACGACGGCAGCTACGGCACCAAGGGTGTCGTCACCGCTGCGCTGGACGAGCTGGTGGCTGCCGGCAACCAGTACGATCTGGTCATCACCATCGGCCCGCTGATCATGATGAAGTTCGTGGTCAAGACCTGCCAGAAGCACGGCCTGAAGAGCATCGTTTCCATGAACCCCATCATGATCGACGGCACCGGCATGTGCGGCGGCTGCCGCCTGACCGTGGGCGGCGAGACCAAGTTTGCCTGCGTGGACGGCCCCGACTTTGACGGCGACCTGGTGGATTTTGACGAAGCAATGGCCCGCGGCACCATGTACCGCCCGTTTGAGGCACACGCCCGTGAAGCGGCATGCAATCTGTTCAAGGCTCAGGAGGGAATGTAAGATGGCTTTCAATATGGACCCGAAAAAGTGCCCCATGCCCACCCAGGACCCGAATGTCCGCAACAAGAACTTCAAGGAAGTGGCACTGGGCTACACCGAAGAAATGGCCGTGAACGAAGCAAAGCGCTGCGTGCACTGCAAGAATAAGCCCTGTCAGACCGGCTGCCCCGTGGGCATCGACATCCCCGAGTTCATCGGTCATGTGGCCGAGGGCGACTTTGAAGCCGCCTATCAGGTCATCAACCGTTCCTCCTCCCTGCCCGCTGTCTGCGGCCGTGTCTGCCCGCAGGAGAGCCAGTGCGAGGGCAAGTGCACCCGCGGCATCAAGAACGAGCCCGTGGGCATCGGCCGCCTGGAGCGCTTCGTCGCCGACTGGCACCGCGAGAACGTGCACACCGCACCCATCGTGCCCGAGTGGAACGGCCACAAGGTCGCCATCATCGGTGCAGGCCCTGCCGGCCTGACCGCTGCAGGCGACCTGGCCAAGCTGGGCTACAAGGTCACCGTCTACGAGGCTTTGCATGTGGCCGGCGGCGTGCTGATGTACGGCATCCCCGAGTTCCGTCTGCCCAAGGCCATCGTCCAGCAGGAGATCGACGGCCTGAAGAAGATGGGCGTCGATTTCGAGTGCAACATGGTCATCGGCAAGGTGCTGACCATCGACGAGCTCATGGGCGAGTACGGCTACGAGGCCGTGTTCGTGGGCTCCGGTGCCGGTCTGCCCCGCTTCATGGGCATCCCCGGCGAGAGCCTGAAGGGCGTCTACTCCGCCAACGAGTTCCTGACCCGCTCCAACCTGATGAAGGCTTACCTGCCCACCAGCAAGACCCCCATCCGCACCGGCAAGAAGGTGGCCGTTGTGGGCGGCGGCAACGTGGCCATGGACGCTGCCCGCAGCGCCCTGCGTCTGGGTGCCGAGACCGTGTACATCGTCTACCGCCGCGGCATGGCCGAGCTGCCTGCCCGTAAGGAGGAGGTCGAGCACGCCGAGGAAGAGGGCATCATCTTCAAGACCCTGTGCAACCCCGTGGAGATCCACGCCAACGACGAAGGCTTCGTCAAGTCCATCACCTGCGTGGAGATGGAGCTGGGCGAGCCCGATGCTTCCGGCCGCCGCCGCCCCATCGAGAAGAAGGGCAGCGAGTTTGAGCTGGATGTGGATACCGTCATCATGAGTCTGGGCACCAGCCCGAACCCGCTGATCCGCTCCACCACCCCGGGTCTGGAGACCAACAAGCACGGCTGCATCGTCACCGACGGCGACGACGGCAAGACCAGCCGCGACGGCGTCTATGCCGGCGGCGATGCCGTCACCGGTGCTGCCACCGTCATCAAGGCCATGGGCGCCGGCAAGGCTGCCGCAAAGGCCATCGACGAGTACATCCAGAATAAGTAACCCTCTGTATCCAATGGCGGAACGGCTGCGGCTGTTCCGCTTTTTTATGTCTCCGCGCCCCTCCCGCAGGCAGGGCGCAGAAAAGGGGCCGCCGCACGAAATTTGTGCAGCGGCCCCTTCTTTTTGGGCTTGTTTTATTCTGCAGCGGCAGCCGTCTCCGTCGTCAGGGTGGGATACCCGGTGCGCACACAGCGCACGGCGCAGCGGGCACTGCCGCCGGTGGTGCAGGTGAACAGGGTCAGGTCCCAGGCATCGGAATCCTCGGTCTTGGTGGTCATTTTCTCGATCTGGGTGGGCTGCAGGTTCTCCACATAGGAGACTTCATAGCTCCAGACCATGCCGTCCATATCGGTGAAATAGACCTCGGCCCCCTCAGCCAGCCACTTGATGGGGCTGAAGTGCTTTGCATAGTTATGGGCGCAGACCACCATGTTGTCCGCATAGGTGGAGCCGGAGTAGCGGCCCGGCGCGACCTTCAGGCCCGCATAGCTCCACTCGCTCATCACGGGCAGCTGCAGCCCGACGGACGGGATGGAGAGGTAGCCGATGTAGTTCCATCCGTCCAGCTCCACCTCAGTCATCGCCTGCTCCGGGTCCAGCTCGGGCTGCAGGACCAGGGTGTCGTCCTTCGTCTTGTCCTCAATGGTCTGGGTCAGGGTCTGCTCCAGCTCGCCCAGTGCCTGCTGGGCGGCCTTGTCCGCGCGGGAGGCGTCCCACTTGTTGTAGGCCAGCAGCACTGCCGACGCCAGGATCAGCAGGGCCCCCAGGATCATGCATACTTTGCCGATTTTCTGTCTCATTTCGTTTCCTCTTTTCTGCGCCGCACCCGGCCGCAGGCAAGCAGCAGGGCCGCACCCAAAACCATGATGCCGCCCGCCAGCACAACGCCGTGCCCCTGCCGCCGGTGGAAGGCAGTTCATAGCCCGGGTAGACCGTGTTGGTGATGAAGATCTTGCCGGTCTTGGTCAGCGGTGCGGCATCCCGGTGCACCGTGGTGGTGATGGAAGCCTTCTCCTCCTCGCCCCACTTGGCGCGGTTGGTGTACGGCACATCCGTGGTGAGCAGGCTGTTCCAGCGGCTGTCGTTCTTGAAGCTGACCTGATAGAGATACTCGATGGTGTGCGCTTTTCCGTCGTCGCAGCCCTGCACCGACACTTTCAGCAAATGCCATTGGCCGCGTCCGGTGCAGAAGTGATCTGCCAGCCACCATTATACCAGTTTTGCTGCACGCCGTCCATAAAAAGTTTGTTGTTGCCGCCGCCGGTGCCCCACGCGGTGCCCTCCGGCAGAGTGTCCTCAAAGACGATCTCGCCGCTCTCGTCTGCCGAGGTCACCAGCGTGATGCGGTACAAAAGCGTCTGGTCCTTGACTTCGGCATAGTCCACGGTGGTGTCCCCCGTGAGGTAGGTCTCCCGCTTGCCGTCGATGGCCACGGCCTTTTCAAAGGAGCGGTGGCAGCGGTAGATATCCCGCGCCGAAGCGGCGGCGCTCTCTGCCCGCACAACACGCCCGCTGCATTTTTGTCTATGCCGCGCGGTCCGGGAGCAGCCTTGTCACCAACCGCACCATCCGCCCGGTGAGCGGCAGCCACACCAGTGCACAGCACACATTGAATAATGTATGTGCGTTGGCGATCTGCCGGGCGATGACCGCACACTCCGGCCCGGCGGGGGAAAGCGCCTGCACCAGCGCCGCAAACGGCCCCAGCAGCCCGCAGCACACCACCGCACCGCTCAGGTTGAAGATGGCGTGGGCCGCCGCCACCCGCTTGGCATCTTTCCCCTGCCCGATGGACGCCAGCACCGCCGTGATCGTGGTGCCGATGTTATCCCCCAGCAGCACCGGGATGGCCCCGGCAAGGCTCAGCAGGCCGTGCACGCCGTCCGGGCCCGGCTGGGCGGCCACCGTCTGCAGCATGGCAATGGTGGCAGAACTGCTCTGCACGGTCAGGGTCATGCCAAGGCCCGCCAGCAGACCGAGGGCCGGGTTTGCCTGCACCCGCACCAGCCACTGCCAGAGCTGCGGGCTTTCGGTCAGCGGCTGCAAGGCACTGCTCATGACCGTGATGCCCTCGAACAGCAGCCCGAAACCGAACAGCGCTTCGCCTGCGCAGCGGCCCTTCTGCCCCTTGCAGGCAAAGCAGAGCAGCACCCCGCCGAACAGCAGCAGGTACCGTCCCTGTTCCACCTGAAAGGCCAGCAGCTGGGCTGTGACCGTGGTGCCGATGTTGGCCCCGAACACCACCGGCACGGCCTGCCGCAGCTGCAAAAGCCCCGCCGCCAGAAAGGCGATCACCATCACCGTGACGGCCGAACTGCTCTGCACCACTGCCGTCACGGCAGCGCCGGTCACAAGCCCGGCCACAGGGTTCGCCGTGCACCGGGCCAGCAGGCTGCGCAGCCGCTTGCCCGCCCCCAGCTGGATGGCGCGGCTCATGCTGTCCATGCCGTACAAAAACAGCGCCAGCCCGCCAAAAAGCTGCAAGATCATGGAAATATCCTGCATCCGTTCCACCTCACTTGTTGTCCTGCTTCCATGTTTATGCACCAGTCCGGCGGTGCAAGCTGGAAAATGTACCAAATTGTTTTGTGAACTTTTGTTTAATATTTCAAAATCCGCTTGCAATCCGGGCCCGGCAGGTATACTATTATCAAGCGTTAATATTTAACACATGTTAAGCATTTTGCAGGAAGGAGGGATCGTGTGCCTGCTGAAACCGAAGAAGCGCTGAATTTTCAGGGCCTGTGCCACTATATCGGGCGGCTGAGCAAAGCTGCCAAGGCGGGTATGAAAGCTGCTCTGGCCGACACACCAAAATGCCACTTTGCCTGGCTGGAAGCACTGCTTCATGCCATCCGCAGCCGCGGGCAGGATGGTGCCATCTCGGTGTCCGACCTGGCCCACGAGGTGCACCAGCCGCTGCCGGCCATCAGCCGCGGGCTGCGTCAGCTGGAGGCCGACGGACTCATTGCCCGGGAACCCGCACCGGAGGACCGCCGTAAAACGCTGGTGCGCATCACGCCCAAGGGCTACGAAGCCTGCCGGCAGTACGAGGACGCCCTGAGCGACTACTTTACCTGTGTAATGGCCCGGCTGGAGCCCGAACAGGCAGCCCAGCTGAACGCGCTGCGCGGCGCGCTGATGGAAGCCATTCTTGCGGAAAATGCCGCGCGTATCAAACCGAAGGGAGAACCGAACCATGACGAAAATCTTTAAGCAGCTGGCCCGGCACTGGGCCGTCTGCCTTGTGGTGTTCGCGCTGCTGTTCGTGCAGGCGTACTGCGATCTTTCGCTGCCGGACTACACCAGCAAGATCGTGGACACCGGCATCCAGCAGGGCGGCATCGAGAGCCCCCTGCCGGAGACCATCCGCCAGAGCACGCTGGACGCCCTCTCGCTTTTGATGAGCGAGGAGGACGCCGACAAGCTGCAGAACGCCTACGGGTACTACCTGCAGGACGACGGTGTGCTGAAACTGCGCAGCGATCTGACCGCCGACGAGCGTACTGCGCTGGAAGATGCCATCACCACCCCGGACATCGTGCTGTATATGGCCGCTGCCCAGACGGCCAACGCCCCCGCCGGGCAGTCCGCGATGGGCATGACGAGCCTGGCCGACATGCAGGCGGCTTCTGCGGACAGCACCGATACCGATGCTGAAGCTGAAACGGTCGCCCCCACCGCCGACGATCTGGACACCGTGTGCGCCCAGTTCGCCGCCATGAGCCAGATGCCCGGCTTCAGCCGCGACGCCATCCAGCAGCAGCTGGCCGGTGCCTTCGCCAGCCTGGACGACACCGTGGTGGAGAACCTCAAGAGCCAGTCCATGCTGCTGGTGCAGCTGGAATACGAAGCCCAGGGCGTGGCCCACGACGTGCAGATGCGCTACCTTTATAAGGTGGGCGGCCAGATGCTGGGCCTGACCCTGCTGATGGTGGCTGTGTCCATCGCGGTGGGCTTCCTCGCTTCCCGCGTGTCCGCCGCCATCGGCCGCGACCTGCGCCGCGAGACCTTCTCCTCGGTCATCGGCTTCTCCAACGCCGAGATCGAGAACTTTTCCACCGCATCCCTCATCACCCGCACCACCAACGATATCCAGCAGGTGCAGTTCGTCTGCGTCATGCTGCTGCGCATGGTGGCCTATGCACCCATTCTGGGCATCGGCGGCGTGCTGCATGTCATCAACAGCAGCACCGGCCTTTCCTGGATCATCGTGCTGGATGTGGCCGTTCTGCTGCTGCTCATCATCTTTTTGATGAACGTCGCCATGCCGAAGTTCAAGATCATGCAGAATCTGGTGGACCGCCTGAACCTCGTCAGCCGCGAGATTCTGACCGGCATCATGCCGGTGCGTGCCTTCAGCCGCGAAGCCTTTGAGGAGCAGCGCTTTGATAAGGCCAACCGCGACCTGATGGGCACCCAGCTGTTCACCAACCGCGCCATGGTGGCCATGATGCCCTTTATGACCCTGATCATGAACGGCACCAGCCTGCTGATCGTCTGGTTCGGCGGCAAGGCCATGGATGCCGGTACCATGCAGGTGGGCGAGATGATCGCCTTCATCACCTACACCATGCAGATTGTCATGTCCTTCCTGATGCTGGCGATGGTGGCCGTCATGCTGCCCCGCGCCGGTGTGGCCGCCGACCGCATCGACGAGGTCATCCGCACCAAGGCCACCATCCACGACCCGGACGAAGCCACGGCAAAGCCCGCACAGGAACGCAAAAACTGGCAGGGCACCGTGCAGTTCAACGACGTGAGCTTCCGCTTCCCCGGTGCCGACAGCGACGCGCTGGAGCACATCAGCTTTACGGCCAAGCCCGGCGAGACCACCGCCATCATCGGCTCCACCGGCTGCGGCAAGTCCACCCTGCTGAACCTCATCCCCCGCTTTTACGACGTGACCGGCGGCAGCGTGACCGTGGACGGCATCGACGTGCGCGAGATGCCGCAGGCCAAGCTGCACGACCTGCTGGGCTATGTGCCGCAGAAGGGTGTGCTGTTCAGCGGTACCATCGACTCGAACCTGAAGTTCGGCGGCGACCACATCACCGACGCCGACGTGAAAAAGGCCGCTTCCATCGCGCAGGCCACCGAGTTCATCGACGCGAAGCCCGAGGGGTACCAGAGCCCCATCGCACAGGGCGGCTCCAATGTGTCCGGCGGCCAGAAGCAGCGCCTTTCCATCGCCCGCGCCATTGCGAAAAAGCCGAAGATCTATCTGTTCGACGACAGCTTCTCGGCCCTCGACTTCAAGACCGACGTGGCCCTGCGCCGCGCGCTGAAGGCCGAGACCGACAACGCTACCGTCATCATCGTGGCACAGCGCATCTCCACCGTGCTGCACGCAAACCAGATTTTGGTGCTGGACGAAGGCCGTCTCGTGGGCAAGGGCACCCATGCCCAGCTGATGGTCAGCTGCCCGGAGTACCAGGAGATCGCGCGCAGCCAGCTGAGCCAGAAGGAACTTGACCTCGAATCTCTGAATACGGAAAAGGAGGGTGAGTGATATGCCAAGACCCGGACGCCCCACGACCGAGCGCGCCAAGGACTTCAAAGGCACGCTGCTGCAGCTCATCCGCACCATGGGCCGCTATAAGCTCTCGCTGATCACGGCCATCGTGTTTGCTATCCTGTCTACTATCTTTAATATCGCAGGCCCCAAGGTGCTGGCAAAAGCCACCACGGCCCTTGCCACCGGCTGGATCGCCAAGCTGCGCGGCGCCGGCAGCATCGACTTTGTGTATATCGGCCGCATCCTGCTGTTTTTGCTGGGCATGTACCTGCTGAGCAGTGCGTTCAGCTTCATTCAGGGCTGGCTGATGACCGGCCTTTCGCAGAAAGTCTGCTACGACTTCCGCAAGCAGATCAGCGAAAAAATCAACCGCCTGCCCCTCGCTTACTTTGAAAAGCGCACGGTCGGCGAAGTGCTCTCCCGCATCACCAACGATGTGGACACGCTGGGCCAGAGCCTGAACCAGAGCATCACCCAGCTGATCACCAGTGTGACCACCATGATCGGCGTGCTGATCATGATGCTGTCCATCAGCCCCCGCATGACCCTCATCGCCCTGCTGATCCTGCCCGTCTCGCTGGTGCTGGTGCTCATCGTGGTCCGGTTCAGCCAGAAATACTTCAAGGCCCAGCAGGCCATCCTGGGCGTTGTGAACGGCCAGGTGGAAGAAGTGTACTCCGGCCACAACGTGGTCAAGGCCTTCAACCGCGAAGCTGTGGTGCTGAACGATTTCAACGCCGCCAACGATAAACTCTACGAATCTGCGTGGAAAAGCCAGTTCCTCTCCGGCCTGATGATGCCCATCATGAACTTCGTGGGCAATCTGGGCTATGTGGCTGTGGCCATCGTCGGCAGCATTTTTGCGGCAAACGGCGTCATCACCATCGGCGACATTCAGGCCTTCATTCAGTACGTCAAGAACTTCACCCAGCCCATCCAGCAGCTCTCGCAGGTGTCCAATATGCTGCAGAGCATGGCCGCCGCCGCCGAGCGCGTGTTCGAATTCCTGAACGAGCCGGAAGAAGACCAGACCGCCGACCCTGCCCGCCGCGCAGACCCCAGCTGCATCGACGGTCAGGTCACCTTCAGCCATGTCAAGTTCGGCTACACCCCGGACAAGACCATCATCCACGACTTCAGCTGTACGGTGAAGCCCGGCCAGAAGGTGGCCATCGTCGGCCCCACCGGCGCGGGCAAGACCACCATGGTCAAGCTGCTCATGCGCTTCTACGATGTGGACGCCGGTTCCATCACCCTGAACGGCCACGACGTGCGCGACTTTGACCGCAGCGCTCTGCGCGAGGGCTTCGGCATGGTGCTGCAGGACACCTGGCTGTTCAAGGGCACCATCATGGAGAACATCCGCTACGGCCGTCTGGACGCCACCGACGAGGAGGTCATTGCCGCCGCCAAGGCTGCCAACGCCGACCACTTCATCCGCACCCTGCCCGGCGGCTACCAGATGGAGCTGAACGAGGACGCCTCCAATGTGAGCCAGGGCCAGAAGCAGCTGCTGACCATCGCCCGCACCATCCTGGCCGACAACCGCATCCTGATTCTGGATGAGGCCACCAGCAGTGTGGACACCCGCACCGAGCAGCGCATCCAGACCGCCATGGACCGCCTGATGGAAGGCCGCACCAGCTTTGTCATCGCCCACCGCCTGTCCACCATCAAGGACGCCGACCTCATCCTCGTGATGCGGGACGGCGACATCGTGGAGCAGGGCACCCACGACCAGCTCATTGAAGCAGGCGGCTTCTACGCCGACCTGTACAACAGCCAGTTCGAGGACGTGGTGGACTGAGCCCGCCCGGCAAATTCCCCGTTTGGAATTACTCCCTTTATAATCCTGCCCGGAAGCCCTTTCTGCCGAGAGCTTCCGGGCTTTTTTTGCGGCGGTCTTTTTGCCGAATTTTGAACCACCTGCTAAAAAAGAACTGCTATTTCACGCATTTTTTGTCGCATTATCGCTTTACCCCCTCCCCCTATGATGTATAATAGAATAAGAAGTATTGGCCTTTTGAATAGAGCCATGCTTTTATCATCCATTAGGGGGTATTTGTGTGACAAACAAGAAGTTCAAATTGACCGCAGCCGCGGTTGCTCTTGCGGCATGTGCCGCCGCACAGCCCGTCTCTGCGTCCGCCGCAGATGAGCTGCCCGATGCCTTCCCGGAACAGGATGCCGTCGTGCAGCCGAAGAAAGCGCCCGCCGCCGACACGGCCGAGATCAACGACACGGTCAGCCCGTCTGCAGCCGATGCGGCGCAGGACACCACGCCTGGCGATGACTCTGACCCTGCAGAAGAACCACAGCCTGCCCTGCCCGTGCTCGGCCCGAAAGACACCATCGCCTACCCGCCTGCCGAAACCGTCCAGAACCCGGATGGCTCCACCACCGAAACGACCGAAGGCCCTGTGACGGACGGCGAGACCGGCAAGGACAAGGGCACTGCGGACAAGACCGAGACCCGCACCGACGAAAGCTCCACGACCTACGACCCCGCCGGAACGGTGGTGGATAAGACCACCACCGAAAACCCGGACGGCTCGGTCACCGAGACCACCACCACGGTGAGCCAGGGCACCACCACGACCACCACCACCGTGGAGGGCAGCGCGTCTTCTTCCACCAGCAAGACCGAGACCACGCCCAAGGATGAGCTGGATGCCGACGAAGAACTGAAGGACATCACCGTGGACTGGAGCACCGGCAAGGGTGCCGAGGTGGGCGGCAACTACATCGTGACGGGCGAATCCGAACTATCCGAAGACGGCAACTCCCGCCAGCTCACCCTGACCAAGGTCACCCACGAGACCGGCTCCATGGAGGGGCAGGACATTGCCAAGCTGATCGACGCAGGCTACGTTGACAACGGCGACGGCACCTATACCCTGACCAAGACCATCACCGACGCCAACGGCCGCCAGCAGCAGACCACCGTGACGGTGGATTCCAGCACGGCCTCCCGCACCGTGACCACCACCCTGATCGTCAAGGTGGAAAAAAGCACCCAGCACGGCCGCGAGGACGTGAAGCAGGACTACACTTACCCGCCCGAGACCACCCTGACCGACGGTGCCGGGAACTCCTACACCCTGAGCATCGCCGACCTGCTGGCCGACCCGGCTGCACAGCGCAGCGAGGACGGCAAGACCATCACGGTACAAAAGGGCAGCAAGACCTACACCCTGACGCTGGGGGATGAGACCACTGCCGGGCAGGCAGAGCTTTCCAATCAGGACCTTGCCGCTTTGATGGGCGGTGAAGAAAAGGGCTATACCGTCGGCAAGGACGGTGCCCTCTACCTGACCAAAGACGGCGAGACCTGCAAGCTGGATGCCGACCAGACCGCCCTGCTGCGCAAGCAGATGAAGGTGCATGTCAAGGTGGAAAACGACAAGGGCACGTTGGGCAGCCAGCAGCTGGCAGACGGCAGCCAGACCCCGCAGCAGGCCGCCGCCGCCGCAAAGCAGGCTGCGCTGGAAAATGCCCTGACCGCTGCCGCCGCCAAGGCCTCCGGCGTGGAAACGGTGTCTTTCTCCGAGCTCACCCTTAATGCAAACGGCAGTTACACCTATACGCATGACGGCAAGACCTACACTTTTGCGGTCACGGTCAGCGGCGAGACCAGCGAGACCTATCAGGTCACCGAAACGGCCAGTGAGACCAATAACGGCGAGTCCGGCACCCACACCGTCACCGGCAGTGCCACCGCAGGCGGCGCCGTCATTGCATGGAGGAGCGAGAGCGGCAAGCCCTACTTCCAGCTTGACGGCAGCACTGCCGCCTCTCCCCTGACCGATGCTCTGGGTGCCCCGTCAGACGCCACCGACATCAAGACCGACGCCGAAGGCCGTGTGACCGAGTATACCCTGACGGTGGGCGGCAAGACGAAAGTCTACCGCTTCCACTACGACAGCGCCAGCCTGACCGACGATGAAAAGCGGGACTACGCCCTGAAGCAGCTTGCCGCCGAAAAAGGCATGACGGTGGAGCAGCTGGTTGCCGCCGGGTATACCGTGACCGACACCAGCTTCACCGGTCTGACCCGCATTGCGTGGGATGTGTTCGACAAGGCCGACAGCACGGAAACCCCGGGCACGGTCCAGCAGGGCAGCAGCTGGACCATCACGCCCGCAGGCGAGGGCGACGACGCCACCTACACCATCGTGAAAAACGGCCAAACCTACACCGGCCTGAAAAAGGACGGCGATACCTACACCAGCGAGGTGACCGACGCTTCCGGCAAGACCACCAAGACCACCATCACCCTGAAAAACAAAAACGACCTGACCGATAAGCAGATCCTTGCCCTGCTGGCGGACAAGACCGCCGGTGCCTCCGACCTTGCCGTGACCCGGAAGGACGGCAAGGTGACCGCGACCTACACGAAGGGCCAAACCATCTACACCATCGACTGCACCGACCTGCTGGAGCAGACCCTCAGCGTGGAGACCCGCGAGAGCTGGTCGCTCTCCGAGACCCGCACCGAGGATGACAAGGACGATGCTTACGATGAACTGTGGAAGCAGATCGACACCATCCGCAAGAGCCTGAAGCCCAGCCAGACCCTGAAGGTGGGCGATATGGAGATCACCTCTAAGAGCACGAAAACGGACATCATCCAGAAGATCACCACCGCCGTCAGCCTGAACAACATGAACAAAGATCAGCTGGCGAAAATCCTGAAAGAGCAGGAGAAGCTGGCGCAGGACCCCAACAAGAAGGTCTGGGTCAACGAGGACACCAAGGGCACCAAGGATGAATCTCTGTATTACGAACAGCGCAAAAACTATTACTCTGGTACGTCCGGCGACGATCTACGTCACTTAGATCTCGTCACTGATTCCACCCTTTGTCTGCTCCCCGATAAGGACGGTACCCGCAAACCTACCGACTGCCTGATTATCCGGGACGGTCTCCATCTGGAATGGAACTACGATGCAGATAAACTGCTTAACGAACCCAAGAGCAACCAAGAGGCTCGCCTTACCACAAATATCGGATATGATTCTGAAGGAAAACATTACGAATATACCCGTGCTGATGGTTCCATAAGAGATAATAATAATCCCACTAAGAGCGCTTTCTATAAGCTGACCGGCACCGTAGTCTACGATGCCCTCACCAATGCAGACGGCACCGTACAGCACTATGCCACTTACGATGAAGCTGTCGCTGCCTACAAAGCTGCTATGGAAGCGCAGGGCAAAGAAGTCACAGATGCAGACATCCAGCGGCAGGTCGTCCGCCTTTCGGACAAATGTTGGTATGACAGCGGCACTAAGAATGTCTGGTATCAGGTCTATACCAACAGTTCTACGCTCTCGGCCTACGGTTACATGGATGTCAGTAGCAACGACTGCATCAATGTAACGAAAGACCGTTCAAATCATACAAGTAACTGGTACGGCGGTTACGACCTGAAGATCTCTGACCTTGTGCAGGTGGAAAGCGGCGAAGTGGTGGGCCAGAACGAATCCACCATCAAGACCTATGTTGCCCCGCTGACCGTTATCACCAAGGAGGACGACGCCGTGGGCACCTCCATGAGCGCCCGCACCGCTTCCACCGCTGCCCACAGCGGCTCCGGCTGGCAGCAGCAGGGCAGCTACCGCGCCGGTTTCCGGCAGACCGCCACCGAGACGACCACCGCCACCGGCACGGGTACCTACGATACCGTAAAGCCCTGGCAGCAGACCACCGCCGAAACCGATGCAACAGCGGAAAAGCTGGACGGTAAGATCACTTATACTTATCGCTCCGAGAAAGACCCGGTCGTGACGCTGGACGGCGACAAGACCGTGCAGACGGACACCAAAGCCTCCGTCCGCTATACTTACGGCTGCGTCTCCACCACCGACGCGGCCCCGCTGGTGACCACGACCACCCAGACGAAGCCCGGCACCCCGGAACAGACCCCGGCCGACAGCCTGCCTGCCGAGACCCCGGCCGACACCGTTGTTCCCCCGGCAGAGGCCCCCGCCGTCACCCCGGCTGCTCCTGCGGCTTCCACCCTGCCGCAGACCGGCGTCAACCGGCTGGCGGTGCTGTTCAGCGCCCTGAGCGGCAGTGTCCTGCTGGGGCTTGGCGCTGTGCTGAACCGCCGCAAAGAAGACCGCTGAGCACACCTTTGACCCCTTTGCATGTTTGCCCCTTCCCCGGAGAGCCCCATCGCCCTCCGGGGTTTTTATTTTCCGTTTCTTTGCTCCCCCGCCCCCTACACAAATGCCCGCGATTGTGCTATGATAGGCTTGAACAGCCGGTCAGTGATGTGAAACCGACCGGCAAAATCGAGGTGTTTGTACAAATGTCTGATTTCCTTGAGACTCTGCGGCAGGAGGGCGTTGACCCTGCCCTGCTGGAAGCGGTGCAGCAGTACCGCGCCGCCCACCCGCTGGCCGCCGAACTGCGCCCGCGCATCCCTTCCCCTGCCTTCACCTACTACGGCAAAGAGGTGTGGGAGCAGGCGCTGGCGGCCCTGCTCTGCGGCGAAAACCTGCTGCTGGCGGGCGGCAAGGCCACCGGCAAAAATGTGCTGGCCGAGAATCTTTCCGCCGCTTTCGGCCGCCCCGCGTGGGACATCTCGTTCCATGTGAACATGGACGCGGCGTCCCTCATCGGCATGGACACGTTTGCAGGCGGGCAGGTGGTGTTCCGCCCCGGCCCGGTGTACCGCTGCGCCCAGTGCGGCGGCTTCGGCGTGCTGGACGAGATCAACATGGCCAAAAACGAAGCGCTGGCCGTGCTGCACGCGGTGCTGGACTTCCGCCGCGCCATCGACGTGCCCGGCTACGACCGTATCCCGCTGGCGGAGGAGACCCGCTTCATCGCCACCATGAACTACGGCTACGCCGGCACCCGGGAGCTGAACGAGGCCCTCACCTCCCGCTTTGTGGTCATCCAGATGCCCACCATCACCCAGGACAATCTGGAAAAGCTGCTGCGGGCCCAGTTCCCGGACCTGACGGCGAAATATGTGCACCAGTTCGCGCTGCTGTTCCTCGACCTGCAGAAAAAGTGCGACAGCGCGGAAATTTCCACAAAAGCGCTGGACCTGCGCGGTATGCTGGACGCGCTGCGGCTGATCCGGCGCGGCATCCCGGCGGGCGCGGCGCTGGATATGGGCATCACCAACAAGGCCTTTGATTCCTACGAGCAGGGCCTGATCCGGGACGTCATCGCAGCGCGCATCCCGGCGAAGCTGGACGCCGGAAAGCTGTTCGGCTGATGGAAGCCCAGAGCTACACCGCCCAGGAGCGGCGCGCGGCCAATCAGGTCTGGGCTGCTGCAGGAGCCTATGGCTTTGAGCCGCTGTTTCTGGCCCGCTACACCGACGGCACCACCGATTTTTACATGAATACCGTCGTGGGGCTCATCCACAAATATTACGGAGATGCGCTCATCCGCAGCATCTTTGATGCATGGGACGGCGACATGCGGCAGGCCATGCTGGATGACATGGCCTGGCTGTACCTGGAAAACGCGGCTTACCATCTGGAACTGCCCCGCCGCCCGGTGCTCCAAGCGCTGCGCCATGCCCATGCGGACTACTTTTTTGCCATTCAGTACAAGCTTTCGCGGCAGGAATGGATGGCGAAAAACCAGCTGGTCTACACCATGCAGGCGGCGCGCTGGCGGCGTGTGCTGGGCCGTGCCGACCCGGTGATGACCCCCTACGAGTCCGGCCTTTCGGCGGCCCTTGCCCCCGAAAGCGCACCCGAACCGGAACAGCTGAAGGCCGAAATTTTGGCCGTCTACGCAAAATTCAACTTATTCGACGGCACCGTGCACCAGAAAGCGGCCCTGCACCTGCACCTGGACGGCCTGCTGGCAAAGCTTGCCACCAAGGCCATGCCCACCCAGATGATCAAGACCGACCGGGTGACCGTGGAGCACTCCAATTCTGTGGACGCCGCCGGCGGCGGGCTGGCCGTGGACAAGCGCAAAGCCCACATCACCTTAAAGCAAAACGCCGCGCAGGACCGCGCCTACATCGAGAGCTGCTTTGGCCGCTCCATTTACCCGCCGGAACGGCTGCGCAAGGCCGAGCAGGAGCTGTGCGTGGGCGACCATCTGGGCTGCCATTTGTGGTTCAGCGCCGGTGTGCCCAGCCCGGAGCAGGCCCCCACGCCGGAGGCAAGGCATCTGGCCGAACAGGCCGAATTGCAGGCCGACCGCAACCGCGCCTATTACGCCAAAAACCGGGAACTGCACCGCAGCGTCGTGCTGCGGCTGACGGAGCAAATTCGCAACTGCATCCTCGTGCACCAGCAGCCCAACGCCCGCGTGGCCCGCAGCGGCAACTTAAACGCCGGGCGCATCTGGCGGGCCCCGCTTTTGAACGATGACCGGGTGTTTTTGTGCGCGGAAGAAGAAAACCAGCCCGCCTTTACGGTGGACCTGCTGCTGGATGCATCGGCCTCCCGCCTGCACTGTCAGGAGGTCATCGCTGCGCAGGGCAGCATCTTGGCCCAAAGCCTTGCGGCCTGCGGCATCCCGGTGCGGGTGTCCAGCTTCAGCAGCCTGCGGGGCTACACCGTGCTGCGGGTGCTCAAGGGCTTTGCAGACAAAAACCTGCAGAACATCAACCGTTATTTTGCTTCCGGCTGGAACCGCGACGGCCTTGCCCTGCGCGCGGCAGGCGACCTTTTGCAGTTTGCGCCCGGGCCTGCGCCGCGGCACCTGCTCATCGTGCTGACGGATGCTTCGCCCAACGACAGCCGCCGCATCCCGCCCAGTGCAGAAAATCCCCTCGGCTGCGGCTATGAGGACGCCGCCGGTGTGGCCGACACCGCCGCGCAGGTGCGCGCGCTGCAGCGCATGGGCATCCGGGTCTCGGCCGTGTTCATGGGGGAGGACAGCTCTGCCGGTGCCGCCGCACAAATTTACGGCAAGAACATGGCCCGCATTCGCGGCATGGACCAGCTGGCCCGCGCCGCCGGACGGCTGATCCAGAACGAGATCCGTGAACTGGGTGACTGATGATACCTTATTAGAATAGCGCCCGCAGGCGAGCGGTTTTGCCGTTCCGTCTGCGGGCGTTTTGCGTTCAAATACAACCGCACGCATGTTTCAACAACCATATTTCGAGCCATTCCGCCCCGGTTTGCAGAATTTTTTCAGTTTTTGACAAACTTATAGTTGTTTTTTGTTGTGAGATGTGCTATACTATGTTCAGTCAATAAAACATTCCTGCGTAAGCCGCCTGTCGTGCACCGGGTCGTCTCACGCAGCGCCCGTCCGTTATACAACGAACCGCTGTATCTCATTTTCAGGGAGGAACCGCTCATGGATGCCAACTGTTATTTTGATGCCATGCACAACGCCATGTCAGCCCAGCACCCCGGTGCACAGCTGCTTTTAACGGTAAAGCTGCAGGACACCTGCGGCAACGATGCCTGCCTGGAGCTCAAGCAGCTGCCCGGCGAGAGCACCTCCATCCTGTGCTACTCCACCATGGGCCGCCGCTGCCTGAGCTTCCAGCTGTTCCGCAAAGGCTGGCAGTTGTGCCACAACGCCGACGGCCAGCTGGTGGGCCGCTTCCCCGCCAGCGCCAACGGTCTCATCGACGAGACGGATTTCCGCGCCTACTGCCGCGAGGACCGGCTGGACCTGGCCCGCACCCAGCGCATCCTTTCTGAGCTGCAGCAGTGTGCCGGTGTCAATTACCGGGGCCGCATCCCGCAGGATGCCCGCACCGGGGCCCAGATCACCGTGGAAAGCTTTGTGGGCACCGGTGCCCGCTGGACCTATTGGAGCCAGGACGCCGCACCCAGCCTGCCGCTGGCGGCCATCCTCTACTGGCTGGCCGATTTTCTGGCCGGTGCCGAGCGCCGCACCCTGCAGGCAGACCCGCAGGCAGCGCGCCTTGCGGCCCAGTGGCTGGCCGGTGACACCGCCGTGTTCTTTCACCCGACGGTGCCCCTGACCGCCATGAACGCGGCCGCTTCGGCCAGTACCAGTGCGCCTGCCCGCCGCAGCCGTCCCGCCGTGCCTGCCGCCCGGAACAAAAGCTGGCAGAGCATCATGGCCGTGATGGCAAGCATGTGAGAAGTTCTCTCCGCTTCGCTGCGCTCAGCAGCTCTCCCGAAGGGCGAGCTTTCCATATTCGGAAGCAAAAGCCGCCTGCAAACCAAACGCTTGCAAGCGGCTTTTTCTGTGTTTTTATTCCAGGTACGGGTCCAGCAGGGCGTCCACCGTCTTGTTGCGCTTGGGGTTCGGCTTTTTGACCACATGGCCGCGGCAGACCACCAGCTCCAGATGCTGCAGGGCACGCAAGTCTTCCAGCGGATTGCGCTTCGTCACGATGAAATCGGCGCTCTTGCCCGGCTCGATGGAACCGGTGATGTCCCCCACCCCGGCCAGCTGGGCGTTGCGCAGGGTGGCGGTGTAGAGGGCAAACTGGTTGCTCACGCCGCAGTACTTGTGGAAGTAGCACAGCTCCCGCCAGAAGTCGTACTGGGTGATGTACGGGCAGCCCACATCGTTGCCCAGGCCCACCGGAATGCCGTTGGCAAGGGCGGTCTTGGCGCTTTCCACCACACCGTCAAAGACGATTTTGCCGTTGTACTGGTCTTTTTCCGATGCGCCGGAGACGGCCGTATCGAACAGTGCATAGGGCAGCGCCGGAGAGATGGTGGTGCACACAAATGCGCCCCGCTCTTTGTACAGGCTGACCGTCTCTTCGTCCATTTTTGCGCCGTGCTCAATGGAATCCACGCCGTTTTCCAGCGCCACCTTCACCCCTTCGGGCGATTCGGTGTGGGCCGCCACGGGATAGCCCAGCTTGTGGGCCTCGTCGCAGACGGCCTTGACCATCTCCGGCGGCATTTTCAGCTCGCCGGGGGTGCCTTTTTCGGTGGCGTCCAGCACGCCGCCGGTGATCATCAGCTTGACAAGGTCCACTTTCTGGCCGCTGGCCTTTTTCAGCTGGGCCAGTGCTTCGGCGTTGTTATGGGCCGCCACGGCCACCGAGCCTGCCATGTGGCCGCCCGGCACCGAGATGCCCTCGTTGGCGGCAAGGATGCGGGGTGCCAGCAGCTTGCCGGCTGCGGCATCGTCCCGGCAGCGGGTGTCAAAATCTGCGATGCCGCCCACGGTGCGGATGGTGGTCACGCCGCCCAGCAGTTCCAGCTTTGCATAGCTGCACACCAGCCGGTAGGCCACCGCCCGGGTCAGGGCATTGCTCAGGATCTTGCGCACCAGCGCTGCATTGTCGCGGGGCTTTGCACTGGGTTTGCCGTTGCCCGCCAGGTGCACATGCAGGTTGATCAGGCCCGGCATCACATAATTGCCGTGCAGGTCGATGACCTCATACCCGTCCAGATCGGTGCCCTCGTCCGCCAGCGCGGTGATGGTGCCGTCCTCGCACAGCAGCACCTTGTGGGCCTGGGGTTCCATATGCTGGGTGCCGTCCAGCAGAATGCCGTTGATGTAGGCTCGCTTCATTGGTGGTTCCCTCGCTTTTACACGACAGCTGTCGTTTTTTCTTCCAGTATAGCACGTTCGTGCCCCGGGTGCAATCGGGCGCACAAAAAGGGCAGGCAAAGGTTTTGCCCCTGCCTGCCCTGTTGCTCTTAGATGCGGCTGAAACCGTGCCTCCCCGCCCGTACCGACAAAAGCCGATACGGAGGCTTTTAGATGCACGCGCGATTGCATTGCTGCATTTTATCAAAGCCTTAACCTTATCCATAACCTTGATCAAATAACAAAACAACCCAAATTTGTAACCTTGTACCAGAACCTTATGGCTCTCCCAGATTCAAATAAAAACGCATTCACCCCGGAATATCACGGTCACCCCTCCAGCTCCACTTCAAATTCCAAAAGCAGATTGGCGCGGTCCAGCGTCAGCTGCAAAGCCGTCAGCTGATCACTGACACGGCGGTACTCCTGTTCCACCTGTTCTGCATCGTAGTTGCGGCAGGTCATTTCCGGAGTGTTGCTGCCATAGCCGGGGGATGTGCGCACCAGCGACGGCACCTGCTTCATCCGTGCCAGACGCTGCTTCTTTTTTGTCAGCATTGCCATGCGCACCAGTGCCTCGTCGATGGTAAACCCAAATCCCTCCAACACAGTGGTGGTATTAAACACGTTCACTGCATGACGCAGCACAGCGATCTTCTGGTTCAGCGCATCCATCTGCTGCTGCATCCGAGCAAAGTCGTAGTTTGCGGGCAGCGGTTCCTCATTGATTCCATAGGTCGTTCTGCTTTCCGCTTCTTCTTTTTTCAGCAGCCCCTCCAGGTCTTCGTTCCATGCTTTGATCATTTTATTGGCGCCTGCGGATGTCAATTTCATGCGTTGTCCCTCCCTGTCGTTTTTTCCTCCAGTATAGCACGTTCGTGCCCCGGGTGCAATCGGGCGCACAAAAAGGGCAGGCAAAGGTTTTGCCCCTGCCTGCCCTTGAACCATTTTCCGGTTTACTGTGCTGCGGATGCGGAAGCAGCCTCGGAAGAAGCAGCCTCGCTGGAAGCGGCATCGTCCGAGCCGCCCACAACGCCGCCCTCGACGACCAGCTCGTCCTCGTAGTCCAGGCCGTAGGTGTCCACCAGAGTCTCCTCATAGTCCTTGTGGAAGAAGTTCTCCTCGCCCAGTGCCTTGATCTCCTCGTTCAGCCAATCCAGCACGGTGGTGTTGCCCTGGCTCACAGCGGGAGCAATGGTGTCGGCGCTGCCCAGCGAGGGGATGCCCACGGTGTAGCCGGGGTTCTGCTTTGCAAAAGCGATGACCTCGGTGTTGTCGTTGGCCCATGCCACGCCGTTGCGGTTCTCCAGTGCATTCTTTGCAGTTGCGTAGGAATCGTACTTCTGCAGCGGGATGTCGGGATACTCCTTGGTCAGGTAGGTCTCGGCGGTGGTGCCGGAGATGACGATCATCTGGTCATCGGCGTTCCAGTTGTCCAGGGTGGTGACAACGGCATCGTCCGGAGAAATGACGCCCAGGGCCACGTTCATGTAGGGCAGAGCAAAGTCCACTTCCTCAGCACGCTCGGGGGTGACGGTGAAGTTTGCCAGGATCACATCCACCTTGCCGGTCTGCAGGTACTCGATGCGGTTGGCAGCCTCGGTGGAAACGTAGTTGATCTCCACGCCCAGGTCTTCGCCCAGACGGTTGCCGAAGTAGATGTCATAGCCCTGATACTCGCCGTTCTCGTCCACATAGCCGAACGGGTTCTTATCGGAGAAGACGCCAATGTTGATGGTGCCGGACTCCTTGATCTCGTCCAGGGTGCGGTACACGACGCCGCTGCCGGAAGCAGCACTGCCAGATGCTGCAGTGGAAGCAGAGGAACCGCCGCATGCGGTCAGCGCGGCAGCAGCGGACACGGCACCCAGGCCCAGCAGGAAGGAACGACGCGAAATTTTGGACTGTTTCATAATGGATTCTCCTTTACAAAATCTTTCCCATGGCCCCGGAACCCCCGGAGCCGTTATATGATCTGTGACTCATTTCACAGCATCAAACGTGAAGGTGCGCAGGAAGCGCTGCGCGCGCTCGGTCTTGGGGTGGTCGAAGAAGTCCGCCGGGGCAGCTTCTTCCACGATCTTGCCGCCGTCCAGGAAGATGACCCGGTTGGCGATGGCGCGGGCGAACTGCATCTCGTGGGTGACGATGATCATGGTGCGGCCCTGCTTGGCAAGGTCCAGCATCACGTCCAGCACCTCGCGCACCATTTCGGGGTCGAGGGCGGCGGTCACTTCGTCAAACAGCAGGATCTCCGGGTGCATACACAGGGCGCGCACGATGGCCACGCGCTGCTTCTGGCCGCCGGAAAGCTCGCGGGGGTAGCTGTTTTTCTTGGCCAGCAGACCCACGCGGTCCAGCAGGGCTTCGGCTTCCTTCTGCACCTCGTCCTTCGGGCGCTTCTGCACCTTGGTGGGGGCCAGCAGGATGTTATCCAGCACGGTCAGGTGCGGGAACAGCTCGTAGCTCTGGAACACCATGCCGATGCGCTGGCGCAGCTGGGTCAGGTTCTTGCCGCCGTAGGCGACCGTTTCATTGCCCAGCCGGACGCGGCCGCTCTGGGTGGGTTCCAGACCATTCAGACAGCGCAGCAGGGTGCTCTTGCCGCAGCCGGAAGGGCCGACCACCACGATGACCTCGCCGGGCTTGACGGCAAAGCTGATGTCGTCCAGCACCGGGGTCTCACCATAAGCCTTGATCAGATGTTCAACAGTCAAAATAGGTTCTGCCATGTGCGGTCACTTCCATTTCTTCTCGAGGTAGCTTGCCAGCAGGCTGATGGGCCAGCAGGCAAAGAAATATAACACGAAAACCGTGAGATAAATGCCGAAAGCGGCGTTGGGGCTGGCGGTGCGGTTGGCTTCGATGATCTGCTGAGCCACCTTGATCACCTCCACCACGCCGATCATCAGCACCAGACTGGTGGTCTTGATCATGCGGGTGATCAGGTTGATGGACAGCGGGATCAGGCGGCGCACCGTCTGCGGGATGATGATGTACCAGTACGCCTGCGCGCGGCTCATGCCCAGTGCTTCAGCGCTTTCGTACTGGTGCTTCGGGATGGCGATCAGTGCACCGCGCACAAGGTCGCTCATCTCGGCGGTGCCCCACAGCACGAACACGATGACCGACGCCGTCTCGCCGGAAAGGTTCCAGCCAAAGGCGCGGGTGGTGCCGAAGTAGACGAGGAACAGCAGCACCATCTGCGGCATGATGCGGATAAACTCCAGATACAGCCGCAAAATCGCCTTGATGATGGGGTTGCGGAAGGTCATCAGCACGCCCAGCAGGATGCCCAGCGGCAGGCTGATGAGCACCGAGGTGGCGCTGATCTTGAGCGCCACGCCGAGGCCTCCCAGCAGACGGGCCAGGTTTTTGCCCTTGAACAGAACGTCAAGACCCAAATCCAGCATAGCGCAGCCTCCTTTCGATCAGGCTGCCCACGATGGACACCGGCAGCAGAATGATGAGGTAGAACACCACCAGCAAAAACAGGCACTCGATGGTCTTGGAGTACATGCCGATGAGGTCCTTGGCCGTGAACATCAGGTCCATCAGGCTGACCGCGCTGAACACACTGGTCTCCTTGAGCAGGAAGATGACGTTCGCCATGAAGGCCGGCATACTGGTGGACATGGCCTGCGGCAGAATGACGTACCGCATAGCCTGCCAGCGGTCCATGCCCAGGCTGTAGGCGCTCTCGGTCTGGATGGGTTCGATGGCTTCCAGGCCGCTGCGGAATGCTTCGGCCATGTAGCTGCCGCCCAGGAAGGCCAGACCCGCGATGCCGCAGAGCTCGGCGTTGGTACGGATGCCCACCTTGGGCAGGCCGTAGTAGATGAAGAACAGCTGCACCAGCAGCGGTGTGTTGCGGGAAAGCTGGATGTACACCCCCACGATCTGCCGCAGCACGGGAATTTTGTCATACTGGATCACCGCGCACACAAGGCCGATGACGATGGCAAAGATGATGCCTGCGACGCCCAGCCGCAGGGTGAGCACGGCGGCTTTCTGATAAAGCGGCAAATATTGCTGGATCGCATTCCAGTCCATTGCCGGACCCCCTCCTTGTTATCCTGATACTGCGAAGGCCAAAACAAAAAGCCCGGAAGCCCTATGCAAGCTTCCAGGCAGTTGACGACCTTCGGGCTGCACCCTTTGTGCAGCGCTGCGGGACATGCTCAGAATGCACGCCCGTTTGCAAGGCAGCCGGTCCGGGAAGCGTTCGCAGAACAACAACACATTGCGCGACAACACATCATGACCGTTTCCTCCCTGCAGTTTTTGTTCCGGGCCGTTTCGGCCCATTGCTGGTAGTTTACACCCCATTCCCCACTATGTCAATATGATTAAGGGCGTTTGTAAAAATCTCCGCACAGCCAACAAAAAAACCGCCTTTCTGCCCCGTGAAATTTATCTACTTTTGCAAGAAAGCTGTTTTTACTCCGCGGACAAAAATCGACCCGTCCGGGTAAGTTTTGACTTACTCCTGCTGGATCTCCTCCACCAGCGGCAGATAGGCGGCGCAGAACTGTGCATACAGCGGCTGCACCAATGTGCGGAAGCGCTCCAGTTCTTCGTCCGAGAGGGTGATCTCGCGGCAGCCGGCGTCCAGCGCCTTCTGGCGGGCCGCCGTCTCCTCCTGCGCCCAGAGCCCGCGCTCATACTGCGCTGACTCCCGCGCGCACTCCCGCAGCGTTTCGCGGTACTCTGTCGGCAGCTTCGTCCAGGTGCTGCCGCTGGCCAGCTGGATCTCCGGCACGCGGCTGTGCTCGTCCAGCGTGTAATACCGCGCCACCTTGTAGTGGTCCATGGAATAGTAGGCCGGCCAGTTGTTCTCGGCCGCGTCGATCTGTCCCGTCTGGAACGCCGCATAGACATCGCTGTAGGCGGTGGTTTCCGGCACCGCGCCCAGCAGCCGGATCATTTCCAGAATGACCGGCGAATCCTGCACGCGGACCGTCTTGCCCGCAAGGTCCGCAAGGCTGCGGATGGGCTGGCGGGAATAGAACGACCGGGCCCCGGCGTCGTACCAGCTCAGGCCCACGCAGCCGCCCTCGGCGAAAGCCTGCAGAAATTCTTCGCCAATGTCCCCGTCCAGCACCCGCCACATATGGCCGGCATCCCGGTAGAGGTAGGGCAGCATCAGCACATTCAGCTTGGGCAGATCGTCGGTGAGGATGGACAGCGAAAGCCGGGCAAAGTCCACCCCGCCGATGGCCAGCTGCTGCCATACCTCCTGCTCGGTGCCGTACTCGCCGTCGGCCTTTACCTGAATGACCACCTTGCCCCCGGTGCGCTCCCGCACAAGGTCGGCGAAATACTGCGCACCCTGAGTGGTGGGATAATCAGCGGGCTGGTTGTCGGCATAGGTCAGCACGTAGTCCGGCACCGTCTGCGGTGCGGTGCCGCAGCCTGCCAGCTGCAGCGCTGCAAGGCCCGCCCCGGCCAGAAATGTCCGTCTGCGCATGATGCACTCCCCCTTTGCCCTTGTAGTATAGCGCATTTTGCCTTCTTTGTGCAAGCGGTATGGAAAAGGGCGGTGCCTTTTGCAAGGCACCGCCCACGGAGAAGAAAAGGATGATATCTGTTTTACATCAGGCCCATTGCCTGGGGCAGTGCGATAGACACTGCGGGGATGAAGGTGACCAGCAGCAGACCGCCGATGATGGCCACATAGTACATGAGCATGTACGGCATGACCTTGGACAGCGAAGTGCGGCCCACCTTGATGCCGACGAACAGCGCGTTGCCGACGGGCGGGGTGATGTTGCCGATGCACAGGTTGTACACGAGGATCAGACCGAACTGGATGGTGCTCATGCCAAAGCTCTGGCAGATGGGCAGGAACAGCGGGGTGAAGATCAGGATAGCCGGGGTCACGTCCATGAAGGTGCCGGACACCAGCAGGATCACGTTCATGATGAGCAGGATGATGTACTTGTTGCTGGTCAGGCTCAGCAGAGCGGCCGCCACAGCGTCCGGGATCTGCAGGAAGGCCATGACCCAGCCCAGAATGTTGGAAACGCCCACCAGGAAGACCACCATGCCGGACATCTTGGCAGAGTCCACGATGATCTTCCACAGGCTCTTGAGGTTGATGGAGCGGTAGCAGAAAGCCAGGATCAGCGCATAGACAACGGCGATGGCCGAGCCCTCGGTGGCGGAGAACACGCCGCCGATGATGCCGCCGATGACCACGATGATCAGCGAAAGGCTGGGCAGGGCGCGCAGGGTGCACACGCCCAGGTTCTTCCAGTCGAACTTGCCCGGGGTGCCCTTATAGCCCAGCTTGATGGCCAGCAGCACGCCCACCACGCAGCAGCACAGGGCCCAGATGATGCCGGGGATGTAACCGGCCATGAACAGGGCAGCCACAGAGGTGCCGCCGGAAGCCAGAGAGTAGGTGATCAGGGCGTTGGACGGCGGGATCAGCAGGCCGGAGCAGGAGGAAGCCGCGTTGGTGGCGGCGGTGACGGCGGGGTCATAGCCCTGCTCCTCGGCACCGTCGCGGATCATGGAACCGACGGCAGCGGCAGCGGCGGAAGCGGAACCGGAGATAGCACCGAACAGGGCGTTGGTGCCGATGTTGGTCACCAGCAGCGCGCCGGGCAGCTTGCCCAGAATGGCCATGACGAAGTCCACCAGACGCTTTGCAATGCCGCCCTGGTTCATGATGTTGCCGGCCAGAATAAAGAACGGGATGGCGGTCAGGCTGAACTTGCTCATGCCCACGAAGGTGCGCTGGGCAGCGGTCAGCACGGCAACGTTCAGATCAATGGACGAGAGGATAGCGGTCAGAGAAGAAACCGCAATGGCGTACGAGATAGGCACACCGAGGAACAGCAGCACCAGCAGGACTGCCAGAATAACGAGTAATGCTTGAATTGCCACAGCTTAGTCCTCCTTGTTATCTTTATCAGCTTCGGCAGCCATTTCAGCTTCCACCTTGGCGAAGTCTGCATCCTCCGGGGTATCCAGACTGATGGAGCCGTTGGCAATGCCGATGATGTTGAGGATGGAGTAGATCAGGATGATCACTCCGCAGACGGGCATGACCCAGTAGAACACGCCCACGGCCACACCCAGCGAGGAGGTCTGCTGGCCCATGGCCAGCTTGGACACCTGGAAGCCGCCGAACACCAGAATGGCGGCGGAGAAGATGAAGGCAATGACCTCGGCAAAGATGTGGAAGGCCTTGCGCATGGTGGGGTTGAAGCGGTCCACCAGCACGGGGATGTTCATGTGGCCGCGCTCGCCGGAGACGATGGTGGCACCCAGCATGGTGCTCCAGCCGAACAGGTAACCCACCAGTTCTTCCGACCAGGTGGAGGGCGAATTGAAGATGTAACGGACGATGACCTGATAGGTGGTCAGCACCACCATGACGGTCATGCTCAGGCCTGCCAGCAGGTTGAGCACCTTGTTCAGGGTATTTCTCAGTTTTTCCATGATGCTCCTCCTCAGTCTGCGGTGTTGGCCGCGTTATGCTGCTGGATCAGGTCGTAAATGGACTGCAGCTCCGGGTTTGCGGCCAGCACAGAGTCGTGCAGGGGGGCCATTGCCTCCTGGAACGGTGCAGTGTCCGGGTAAATAAAGTTGACGTGCTGCTCGTTCTCGGCCTTATCCTTGGCCTCGGCTACAGCGTCCTCCCAGGCGCCCTGCTCGACCTGCTTGACGATCTCGAAGCCCTCATTGAAGATGGCGCGCTCCTCGTCGCTGAGGCCCTCCAGGAAAGCATAGTTCGCCACCAGCAGGTCCGGCACCATCTGGTGCATATCGTAGGAGTAATACTTGCAGATATCGCCGTGGCCGTTGTCGGTCAGAGCCAGCTCGTTGTTCTCGGCACCATCCAGGATGCCGGCCTGCAGGGCGGTATACACATCGCCGAAGCCCATGGGGGTGGCGGTGCCGCCCAGCAGACGCATCATTTCCACGTTGGTGGGCGACTGCTGCACGCGGATCTTCAGACCCTTCAGGTCGGAGGGCTGGTTGATGGGGGTCTTGATGGTGTAGAAGTTGCGGGTGCCTGCGTCCAGCCACGCCACCGTTTCCAGACCGGCCTTGGAGGTGGTCTTGAAGATGGGGTCCGTCACCTCGGGGTCGTCCATGGCCTCGTGGTAGGCCTCCACGCTGGAGAACAGGTAAGGCAGGTTGAAGATCTGGTATTTGGCGCTGAAGGTCTCCATGATGGCATTGGACGCCACCACAAAGTCGATAGCACCGGTCTGGGTCAGCTGCACCATTTCGGTCTGGGAGCCCAGCAGCTCGCTGGGGTACACCTCCACGCGGTACTTGTCGCCCAGCTTCTCGTTGATATAGTTGGCGAAGGCTTCCAGTCCCAGATGATCCGGGTGGGTCTGGGACTGCACATGGCCGATGCGCACGATCTTGCGGTCGTCATCGGAGCCGGCGCCGCAGCCGGTAAGCATCGCGCCGCTTGTCAGTGCCGCTGCGCCCATCAGCGACAGAAACGTTCTTCTTTTCATGAATTGCATCCTCTCTTTTCGCTTTTTCGCATTCTTTCATGTTTTTATTTTAACAAGCTGTGAATTTTTTCGAAACGGGAATTTTTTGCGAAAGCCAGCACGATTTTGTCTTTGTTGTATCCAAGTACAAATTTCGTGCTGTACGGACGAAAGAAACTGGCAAAAAGTAAACCGGGAGCAGGCTGATTTCTCCGCCCGTTCCCGGTCATTTTGCACAAAATCATTTTATTGGATGCTCTGCTCTGCCGTTGCCGTCCGGTACTCGGAAGGCGTCTGCCCGGTGAGCCGCTTGAACACCCGGGTGAAGTAGTTGGCGTCCGCATAGCCCACCGCCGTGCCCACGTCCTTCAGGCTCAGGCGGGAATCCCGGATGAGCTGCTGGGCCTTTTTCACCCGGTACTCGTTCAGGTAGGCCGAAAAATTTACCTTGAAGCACTGCTTGAACAGCTTGCAGAAGTAAGCGTCGGAGTAGCGCAGGGCTGCTGCCGCGTCCTGCATGGAAATGTCCTCCCGGTAGTGGTTCTCGATAAAGTTGCCGATCTCGGCCCGGATGATGGTGGTGCGCACGTCTTCGTCTTCCTCCCGGCGCACCGGGGCCGGGGCGGATGCCGGGGCCGGGCGGCTGGGCCGCGTGGGCCGGGCCGTCACCTGATGGATGGCTTCCTCCACCGCAAACACCAACTCCTGCTCGTTGTAGGGCTTGAGCAGGTAGTCCAGCGCCCGCACCGAGATGGCCTGCCGCGCGTAGGCAAACTTATCATAGCCGGTGAGGAACAGGATGGCACAGTTCTTATCCGTTTCGCGAATTTTGCGTGCCACTTCCAGCCCGTTGGCACCGGGCATCTCGATATCCAGAATGGCCGCCTGCGGGGCTTCCCGCTCAAAAATTTCGATGGCTTCCCGGCCGTTCTTCGCTTCATACAGGGTGATAAGGTCGCCCAGGTACTTCTGCAGCGTCTTGCACAGCACCTTGCGCTCGATCAGCTCATCTTCCGCCACCAGCAGCTTACACTTCATGCGAACCATCCTCCTCTCGGTCCTCCTGCGGGATCTCGAACCGGATCACCGTGCCGTGCCCTTCCCGGCTGAAGACCTGCATCCGGCCCTCCGGGTACAGCATGGTAATGCGGCGGGAAATGTTGCCCAGCCCGATGCTGCGGCCGGTGCGCTCGCTCTGGGCGATCTTTTCCTGCAGGGCGTCCAGCTCCGCCGGGGTCATGCCCCTGCCGTTGTCTGCCACAGTGAGGATCAGGGTGCGGCCCTGCATCCAGCCCCGCAGCAGGATGCGCCCGCCTTCCTCGCAGGACTTGAGCCCGTGGGAGAAGGCGTTTTCCACGATGGGCTGCAGGGTGAAGGACGGCAGCCGCACCGCCGCCGGGTCGGCTTCGATCTTCTTTTCCACGGTGATGCGCCCATCAAAGCGCATCTGCTGCAGGTAGATGTAGTCTTCCAGCCCGTCCAGTTCTTCTTCCAGCGTCACTTCCTGCTGCTTGGTGCGCAGGTTGTGCCGGAACAGGCTGCCCAGGTGCACGATCATCTGGTCGGTAGTGGACGCATCTTCCAGCCGGGCCATACAGGAGATCATGTTCAGGGTGTTGAACAGAAAATGCGGGTTCACCTGGCTTTTCAGCACTTCCAGCCGGGTGTGTTCCAGGTCCTTTTCCAGCGCCAGATTCCGCACCTCCTCCCGGTGCAGGGCGTTCAGGGTGGAGAGGTGTTCCGCCATGGCGTGCTTCATGCGGTTGAAGGTGCCGGTGAGCTGGCCCACCTCGTCGCCGCTGTGCATCGGCAGGTCCGCGCCGGTGTAGTCGCCGCCCGCAATGCTGCGGGACGCCTGCGCCAGCCGCAGCAGCGGCTGCACCACGGCCCGGTTCAGCACCCGGATGAGCAGAAGCATCAGTGCCACCGCCGCCGCCAGCAGCCCGAAGTAGAGCCACGGCAGCCGCTGCAGCCGGGTGGCATGGCTGCTGTAGGTGGTGTTCTCCTGCTCCAGGGTGGCCTGGGTCAGCCGCAGGGCATACTCGGCCAGATAATCCTGCTGGTCCATCACGGCGTACATCCGCTCCACATAGTCTTCCGCCGAGGGGGCCAGCTGCAGGAAGGCGTCCCGCGCCTTCTGGTAGCCCGCATAGCCCTGCCGCAGGCTCCAGGTGCGGGCATAGCGGTCCTCGCCGATCTTGGCGTAGTCGAAGGGCAAAGCGGCAAGACTTTCTTCCGCCGCCGCGCAGGCATCGGCAAAGGTCTGACTGCTCTCCTGCGAGGGCTCCCGCACATAGTGCTCGAAGGCGCGGGTCTCCTCTTTGATGGCATCCTGCACGGCGTAGCAGGCAGCGTTATCCTCCAGCAGGGTGTCGAAGGCCTTCACGGTCCACTGACCCACCGCCGTGGCAATGCCGATAGAGATCAGGGTCACCAGCAAAATGGCCGCAAGCCACCCGGTGGCCTTTGCGCGCAGTGACATCTGTTTTTGTGCCGTCGTCTGCTGTTCCATGCTGCTCCCCCGCCCTGTTCGTCCGTTTTCTATCAGTATAATAATTTTCCGCAAAAAGTGCAACAAAAAAGCCGCACCGTTTCCAAAAGAAACAGTGCGGCGGCAGTTCAGGCTATTTTAAGATCAATCGAACAGCATGTCGTGGATGGAGCTGACAGCCTTGTCGGCATCCTCACGGTTGATGATGCAGGAGATCTTGATCTCGCTGGTGGAGATCATCTTGATGTTGATGTTGTTGTTGGACAGTGCCTCGAACATCTTGGAGGCAACGCCGCTGTGGCTCTGCATACCGGCACCCACGATGGAGACCTTGGCGCAGGTGGTGTCCACGCTGACATCCTTGAAGTGTGCGCTCTCCTTCAGCACGCGCATGGCCAGGTCGGCTTCGCCCTCAGAGCAGGTGAAGCTGATGTCCTTCTTGCCGTCGCGGCCGGTGGACTGCAGGATGATGTCCACGTTGATGTTCTTCTGGGCCAGCAGGCCGAAGATCTTGAAGCTCATGCCCGGCTCATCGGGAACGTTCAGAATCGTGATAACAGCAACATCGGTGTCCTTTGCGACGCCCTTGATCAGCATACCTTCCATGTCCTTTGTAACCTCCTTAACCACCGTACCCGGGATGGGGTTCAGGCTGGAGAGCACCTCCAGCTCCACGTTATACTTCTTTGCCAGCTCAACGCTGCGGTTGTTCAGCACCTGTGCGCCCAGAGATGCCAGCTCCAGCATCTCGTCGAAGGTGATCTCCTCCAGCTTGCGGGTGTTGCGCACCTTGCGCGGGTCGGCGGTGTAAACGCCTTCCACATCGGTGAAGATCTGGCAGCGGTCTGCGTGCAGGGCGGCTGCAATGGCAACTGCGCTGGTGTCGGAGCCGCCGCGGCCCAGGGTGGTGATATCGTCCAGTTTGTTCAGACCCTGGAAGCCTGCCACCACCACCACACGGTTGCGCTCCAGCTCGGAGGAGATACGCTCGGTCTCCAGGCGGGTGATGCGTGCCTTAGTGTAGGCGCGGTCGGTGCGGAAGCCAGCCTGCCAGCCGGTCAGGCTGATGGCATGGCAGCCCAGCTCGTTCAGGGCCATGGCCAGCAGCGAAATGCTGATCTGCTCGCCGGTGGCCAGCAGCATATCCATTTCACGCGCCGAAGGGTTGTGGGTGATCTCCCCTGCCTTGGCGATCAGGTCATCGGTGGTGTCGCCCTGAGCAGACACCACCACAACTACGTCATTGCCCGCGTTGTGGGTGTTGGCCACAATGCGCGCCACGTTGAAGATACGGTCACGGTCCTTCACCGAAGAACCGCCGAACTTCTGTACGATCAACGCCATATCTTGTCACTCTCCTCTTTTTGCCCCCGTACACACGGGGTCTCACCGGGCGGAAGCGGTTGGCACAGCCTTGCACTTCCCTTACCCATTTATCATTCCACAGTCGCGCCGGTGTTATCGGCATCCAGTCGCAGCAGTGTAAATGCTTCACATCCGTCCAGACCTTCCAGCAGCTCCAGACCTTTTTCCAGCTTGGAATAGAACTTTTCGGCGTCGGCCTTCTCGGCCACCGCCATCACGGTGCTGCCTGCACCGGATACGTAAACCGCCTTGGCACCGCACAGCCGTGCCATGTCAAATACTTCTTTGGAGCCCGGCATCAGCGGCATACGGTAGGGCTGGTGCAGCTTATCCTCAGTAGCAATGGCCAGCAGGTCGTGGCGGCCCTCGCAGAACGCGGCGGGCACCAGTGCCGCACGGGACAGGTTATACACCGCGTCCTTGTGCGAAACTTCCTTCGGCAGGGCTGCACGAGCCGCTTCGGTCAGCAGCTTGTAGTCCGGCACGATGGCGGCAAAACACAGCGTTTCGTCCACGTTGCGCTTGACCGAGTAGACCTTGCCATCCTCAAAGACGCTGCTGGTCAGGCCGCCCAGCAGGGCCGGGGCCACGTTATCCGGGTGGCCCTCGATGGAAGTAGCCAGCGTGAGCAGCTCCTGGGTGTTGAGCACATCGCCCAGCATCCGGTTCGCGCCAAGCAATCCCGCGATGATGCAGGCCGAGGAAGAACCCAGGCCGCGCGCCATGGGGATGGGGTTCGTCTGGGTGATCTTCAGGGGCGGGATCTGCTTGCCCACCTTCTCGAACAGGCCCTTTGCCGAGCGGTACACGAGGTTCGACTCGCCGCGCGGGATGCGGGTGCCGTCTGCGGACGAGATGTCCAGCACTTCGCTTTCCTCAAAGGTGACCGTATTATACAGCGTCACCGCCAGACCCAGTGCATCGAAGCCGGAGCCGATGTTCGCACTGGTGGCCGGGACAGAAACCTTGATCTTCATAGCCGCCGCACCTTTCTTTGTTCCGTTATCAGTTTTCTTCCGGCAGACGCTTGAGCACCAGCTTCACGCTGCCGCCCACGGCCTCCACCTTGCGGGCTGCTTCGGTCAGCGCCTTCTCGTCGGCGCGCTCCACGAAGTAGGCGCAGCCATCGTAGCGCTCATCCACCACCTTGCCGTAACCGTAGATGGCTTCCACCACCGCCGGGGCAATGCCTGCCACACGCACATAATATGCAGCAGGAGCCGGGTCGGTGAGCATTCCCTCCACCGGCTCAGCAGTCTGCCAGAACAGGCTGTCGTGCACCTTGGAGCCGTGCTTGAGGGCATCCACCACGTCGGCCACCACAGCGCTGGCAGTCGGCAGCTTGCCTGCGCCCTTGCCGTAGAACACCACGTCGCCCAGCATATCGCCCTTGACCAGCACTGCATTGAACACATCGTCCACGCTGGCCAGCTGGTTTGCCTTGGGCACCAGACACGGCTCCACACCGGCAGCCACGCTGCCATCCTTGCCGCGCTTCATCCATGCGATCAGCTTGATCACGCAGCCCAGCTTCTCGGCCGCTTCCACGTCCGCCGTGGTGATATCGCGGATGCCGCGGGTGGGGATGTTCTGAGGGTAGATCTGGTGGCCGCAGACCAGCGAGGACAGGATGGCGATCTTGCGGCAGGCGTCGCGGCCGTCCACGTCGTCGCTGGGGTCCTTGGTCTCGGCGTAGCCCAGCTCCTGTGCGATCTTCAGCGCGTCGTCAAAGCCCAGACCCTCGCGCACCATCTTGGTGAGCATGAAGTTGGTGGTGCCGTTCACGATGCCCTGCACCTCGGTGATGACATTGGCCGCCAGGCACTGGTGCATCGGCGTGATGATGGGCGTGCCGCCGCCCACCGAAGCCTCGAACAGGAAAGCGCAGCCATGCTCCTTGGCCAGAGCCAGCAGCTCGGCACCGTAGGTGGCCACCATCTCCTTGTTGGAGGTGCACACACTGCGGCCGCTCTCGAGACAGGCCTTCACATACGGGTAGGCGAAGCGGGTGCCGCCGATGGTCTCGACCACGACCTTGATCTCCGGGTCTTCCAGAATGGTGTCAAAGTTCTTGACGAACAGATGGGCTGCCGGGTGGTTCGAAAAATCCTTCGGGTCCAGGATATACTTGACCTCCACCGGTTCGCCTGCGCGGCGGGAGACGCCCGCGGCGTTGCGGCACAGCACTTCGTAGACACCGCTGCCCACCGTGCCAAAGCCCAGAATTGCAATTTTAGCCATTGTTGTTCTCCCTCGTTTCCCTATATCTGCGATCAGAGATTGTATCCGCAGTGCACGCCCACCACCATGTGCTGGCGCGAAAGCTTTTCCGTGAGTTCCTCCGGGGTCATCTGCATGGTATCGGTGCGGATGGTGACAGCCACCAGTGCGGCACCGTTCTCCGGCGTGGACTGATTGATGGTGACGATACTTGCACCGGCGGCGCTGATGCCGGCCAGCAGGCTCTGCAAAGCGCCCGTCTCGTCCCGCAGGGTGGCCATGACGGTGATGACCTCGCGGCCGTTCTCGGAATCAAAGATGCAGTCCTTATACTTATAGAAGGCGCTGCGCGAAAGGTCCACGGCGCGGGTGGCAGCAGAAATGCTGCGTGCTTCCCCGCTGGCCAGCAGTTCTTTGGCACGGACCACCTTCAGGAAAACTTCGGGCAGGACCTGCGCATCGACCAGATAAAAGCGGCGTTCCAACTTGTTCACCTCACAAACACAAGTGTTCTTGCAGTGAATATAATAACATCCGGTCCCCTGCTTTGCAAGAGGCCGGATGCGTTTTTGGCAGATTATCCAGTTTTGGCTTGTGAAGTGCGGTGTTTCCTTGCCGGAATTATGGGCAGAAGCCGAAGTCGTACGACTTTTGCCCGTTTTGTCCGCGCATGGGCTACAGAATCACTCGGTATCCAGGGCACTTGTATCCGACGGGATGACAGTCTGCTCCGGGGCCGCATCACCTGCCGGGGCGGCGGTGTCGGCCGGGGGCTCGGCTGCCGCACTGGCGTGAGAGTAGTTGCAGGTATCGGGCAGATCGTCGGCGCGGTAGTAGCCCACTGCCGTGCTCGGGCAGGAGGCACCGGCCAGCAGACCGCTCTGGGTGCAGTAGCGGCGCTCCACTACGCCATCGGACGTGGGGAATGCCTTATAGGGCAGGTCTGCCTGCACCTGCTCCATCAGTGCCTTCCAGGCGTTGACGCAGGTGCGGGTCTTGGCCTGCTGCTTGCCCAGGGTCTTGGTCATATCATAGGGTGCGTCGTAGCCCCACCACACAGCGGTGACGTAGTACGGCGTGCCGCCCACGAACCACAGGTCCTTTTCGTCGCTGGCGGTACCGGTCTTACCAAAGGCTTCCATGCCGTTGGAGTTGGGGTAGCGGCCGCTGGCAGTACCCACGCTGGAGTACAGCACGTTCTTCAGCAGGCGGTTCATGACGTAAGCGGTATCCGGCGTCAGGGCCTGATAGCTGGTGGCGTTGTTCTCCAGATAGATGTTGCCGTCGCGGTCCAGCACACGGGTGTACAGGTGCGGGGTGGTGTATTCGCCGTCATAGAAGATCTGGAAGGCAGCCGCCAGCGCCGTCGGGGTGACACCGTGGGTCTGGCTGCCCATGACCATCTGGGCCAGACCCACATCGTTGGTGGGGTCCAGCGTATCCAGCTGCAGGGTGTTGTAAACAAAATTGAAGATGTTGCTTGCGCCCACCAGGTCGCCCACGCGGACGGCAATGGTGTTCAGCGAGCGGGCCAGACCGTTCCACAGCGGCACATCGCTGTTGTCGCCATAGCTGCCGCCGTAGTTGCGGGGCCAGCTGCGCCATGCGTTGGGGTAAGCACGCAGCTGCTTGTCGGTCAGGCCCATCAGGCCGTTCTTGCGGCAGTAGTCCTCATCGCGGATGACCATGTCCTGCTTCTGGTACAGGGGGGAGTTGTTGAGCATGGTGGACCAGTTCACCAGACCATATTCGATGCCCAGTGCGTAGGCACCGATGGGCTTGATGGTGGAGCCGGTCTGCCGGGTGACACTATAGGCGCGGTTCAGCGAGAGGCTCTTGGTCTTTTCGCCCAGACCGCCCACGATGGCGATGACGTTGCCGTCATAGTCCAGCGTGACCATGGCCGCCTGGGTGCGGACGTTGCGGTAATAGTAGACCGTGCCGTCGTCGCCGGTGCGGGTCTTGGGGGTGCCGTCGTCGTTCATCACCTGGATGTCGTCGTCCGAGATGGAGGTGACTTCTTCCTCATGCCAGCCGGCCGGGAAGTAGGCATCGTCGGTGTTCAGCATCAGGTTCTCCATGGCGGACTGCACCTTGGTGTTGACGGTAGCCTCGATGGTGAAACCGCCGGTGTACAGCAGCTTCTGCGCTTCCGACTCGGTGATGTTCTCCTTCGCCATGATGTCCTGCACCACTTCGGTGAACAATGCATCGGTGAAGTAAGAGGTGACGGAGGAAGTCTTCTTGGTGTCCTCCTCCTCGGCCAGCACCAGCGGCTGCGCGGCCGCATTGCGGTACTCGTCCTCACTGATGACGCCCTGCTGCCACATGTTGTACATGAGGAAGTTGCGGCGGTTGATCAGGTTTTCCGGGTTCGTATAAGGGTTATAGTTGGTGGGGTTCTTGGTGATGGAGGCGATGGTGGCGCACTCCCACAGGGTCAGCTGGCTGACATCCTTGTTGAAGTACTCGTTCGCCGCCGTCTGCACGCCCTGGATGGTGCCGGTGAAGCTGATGGTGTTCAGATAAGCTTCCAGGATGGTCTCCTTGGAGTAGCTCTTGCTCAGGCACAGGGCGCGGTAGATCTCGCGCAGCTTGCGCAGGGCACCCTCGATGCCGCTGGCGCTGTCATCCTCGGTCAGGTTCTTGATGAGCTGCTGCTCCAGCGTGGAAGCGCCCTGCTTCGAGCTGTAGATGGGCAGCAGATATTCGTTGACCATGGCACCGATGGTGCGCTTGAAGTTGACGCCGGGCTCATTGTAGAAGTCCTTGTCCTCGGTGCAGATGAACGCATACTGCAGGTTCGTGGGGATCTGCTCCAGGTCTGCCCACACGCGGTGGCTGTTGGAGGAGCGCAGGGTGGCATACTCCACCTGTGCGCCGGTATCCGGGT
>ENA-UOJQ01000634-UOJQ01000634.1-human-gut-metagenome-genome-assembly--contig:-P63-NODE-634-length-36461-cov-6.194309_pt1 | contig 36461 bp, 33 predicted proteins | sample MGYA00242352_ERZ723899 | MGnify/ENA metagenome assembly ERZ723899
ATGGTATTTGATTATTTAGAATCAAATTTTATTTTACTGTTTACTGTGCTTTTACAGCTTCTTTACGGCGTTTTGTTGACATTGCTTTTTAAAAATAATATAATAGATTAGTCGCATAGGAAGCTGCGGCGTTATTATTTTTTTAGCATTACCCTGCTGCCGTGAGCAGCCAGCAAGAGAGGAAGAAAGACTTTTATGATAAGAAACGATTTGCGTAATATTGCAATTATTGCCCACGTTGACCACGGCAAAACAACCCTTGTAGATGCCATGCTGAAACAGAGCGGCATTTTCAGGGCCAATGAACATGTTGAAGAACGCGTTATGGACTCTAACGCACTGGAACGTGAACGCGGCATTACTATTTTGGCAAAGAACACGGCTGTAATGCACAACGGCACTAAAATTAATATTCTTGATACTCCGGGCCATGCCGATTTCGGCGGCGAAGTAGAACGCGTGCTCACCATGGTTGACGGCGTGCTGCTGCTTGTAGATGCTTACGAAGGCCCTATGCCGCAGACCAAATATGTTCTGCGCAAAGCGCTTGAACGCAATTTGAAACCTATTGTTGTTATTAATAAAATCGACCGCCCTGACCAGCGCGTAAACGAAGTTATTGACGAAGTTCTGGATTTGTTTATTGAACTGAACGCCAACGACGACCAGCTGGAATTCCCGGTTGTTTTAACTTCTGCCCGCAACGGCATTGCCAAACTTTCCATGGAAGATGAAAGCGATAACCTGGAACCCTTGTTCCGCGTAATTTTAGAGAACATTCCCGCACCGGATGTTGATACCGAAGCTCCGCTGCAAATGCTTGTTAATACGCTTGACTACGACGATTATGTAGGCCGCATTGTTGTAGGCCGTGTTGTACGCGGTACCATTCACAACGGCGAAAACATTATGCTGATGGACAATAGCAGCAACCGCAAGGCTAAAATCGGCCGCCTGTATACCTATCAGGGATTAAAGCGCGTTGAAGTTGACGAAGTTGCCGCAGGCGATATCGTTGCTTTAATCGGCCTTGCCGACGCTAATATCGGCGATACCATTGCCGACGCCGAAAACCCCGAAAAACTGGAAGGCATCAGCATTGACGAGCCTACTCTTTCCATGGTATTTTCCGTTAACACCAGCCCGTTTGCAGGCCGCGAAGGCGAATTTGTAACAAGCCGCCATCTGCGTGAGCGCCTGTTTAAAGAAGTTAAAACCAATGTTGCCATGAGGCTTGAAGAAACGGAAAGCCCGGATTCTTACATTGTTAAGGGCCGCGGCGAGCTGCACCTTTCCATTTTAATTGAAACCATGCGCCGCGAAGGATATGAACTGCAGGTTGGCAAACCGAAGGTTATTACCCACCGCGACGAAGAAGGCAATTTGCTTGAGCCTATGGAAGCGCTGACCATTGACGTGCCGCAGGACTTTATGGGCGCCGTTATGGAAGGCCTCGGCCTGCGTAAGGCAGAGCTTCAGAACATGACCGAAATGGCTGGCTACCTGCGTATGGAATTTTTAATTCCGGCGCGCGGCCTTATCGGCTTCCGCAATCAGTTCTTAACCGATACCAAAGGCAACGGCATTATGAACCACGTGTTTGCAGGCTATGCTCCTTATAAAGGCGATATTCCGGGCCGTACCCGCGGCAGCCTTGTTGCTTTTGAAGCCGGCGAAACCACTTCTTACGGCATCAGCAACGCACAGGAACGCGGCACCATGTTTATCGTGCCTGGCGAACAGGTTTACGAAGGCCAGATTATCGGCGAAAACAGCCGTGAAGATGATATGGATGTTAACCCCTGCAAGAAAAAACATGTCAGCAACATGCGTGCTTCCGGCAGTGATGAAGCAATCCGCCTGATTCCGCCTAAAACCTTCTCTCTGGAACAGGCTCTGGAACACATTAACGACGACGAACTTGTAGAAGTAACACCCAAGAGCATCCGTATGCGCAAGAAAATCCTCGACAGGGTTGAACGCGGCAGACTGCGTGCGCGCAATAAACAATAAATTTTTGCCAAAAGCAGGATTTAAAAATTTTTTGTAGAAGTATTAACAGTAGATTAGCTGAAATATGAATTTGGATGGAGGCACAGGAGATGGATTTAAAAAACACTGCTTTAAAGTTTTGGCATACAGATACTGAAGAAGTTGGCTACGGCGGCCCTTGCCTTGTAAAATCCGGGCATATGGATATTTTGGTGCGTACCCCGCGCCAGTTCAGCGATGTGCGTGAATATGCAGATGCGCTGATGAGCGGCTCCACGCTGATGATTTCTTTTGAAGCTGTGGACTGCGTAATGCGCAACCGTATTTTTGATTACCTTAACGGTGTAAGCTATATTATCGGTGCGCGCGTATCCAAAGTGCAGGATGATATGCTTTTGTATGCTCCTTCTTCCGTAGAAATAAACAAAGAAGCAGGTAAAAAATCTTCCCGCTCCTGGCTTGGCAGATAAATAATAAATTTAAAATTGCAATAAATAAACCCCGGTACATTTTGGTATCGGGGTTTTGTGCGTTGTAAAAAGAATAATAATTTAAAAATTACAACTGCTGAAATAAAGATATGCACTATTACAGCAACGCAAAAATGCTGCGGCTTCTGTATGCGTAAACACGATAAGTATGTTTGCGCATAAATGCTATTATTGCGATGAGGCCGCCGTTTTTGTGCTCTTTATAGCACATATCTTTATTTTTTATGCCTTTTTAGGCGGATTAAATATAAAAAGTACGAAGGGTTGTAATGTAAAATTTTAATGCTTTTTAAGTACCCAAAACTTCCGCAAAAGTGCGGATTGCCGTAACCAGCGCCGCCAACGTAACCTACCGGCAGGGATAAAGTTTCACCAAGACCAGTAAAAGTAAGATACACGCTAACCGAAATGTCTTGTAGGGGGGTTAAACATATGCTATAATTTTAGTAAGCAATTATATTTGCTAATAATTTACAATACGTGCAAAACTCAAAAAGGAGGCTTTTTTTATGAGAAACAAATTGCTGGCAAAGAAAGTACTTTGCAGTGTATTGGCGGCAAGTGTGTTTGGGATGGCTGGTTCTGCATTGGCGGCAGATTCTGCTTATCCGGAAGCAGATGCTAACATAAATGCAGATACAGAGTATACTACTAATGGTATTATTAAAGCAGGTATTACTGGTACAGGTAATGAAAATGTAACTATTATTAATAGTGATGATACAACTGCTAAAGCTACCATTACAACTGATGCAACCTCTGGCAATCTTGAAATAAAAGATTTAGACTCTTTAACAATTTTAACTAAAGAAACGGAAACAAATAGTAGGGATTTTAATGGCATTCTAGCTAATGGCGGCAGTAAAGTTATAATTGATAATGTAAAATTAGTATGAATGTAGGGGAATTAAATATTTATACAGGGTGTCAAGGTATTATGGCACAGAATTATGGCCATGATGGAGTAAATATTGAAGCTAGTGGAGATGTAAATATTAATAGCAGGTATCAGAGTGTGCTTGCATACGGTTTAAATAGTGCTCAAAATGGTGGAAAGGCAAAAGTGAAGATCAATGCTAAAGGTACAGTTAATATTGTTTCCACTAATGTAGAGGATTTGAATAGTGCTGCTGTTTCTTTAACGAATAATTCTACACAGGGTGATAACGAATATACAGGCCAAAATGGTTCTGAAGTTGTTATTAATGGCGAGCAAGGGATAAATATAGAATCGTCAAATTATGGTGTTAATGCTGTTGCTACTGGTGAAAATGCAGATTCGACATTTAGCTTGGAATCTGAAAATGGAAATGTTGTAATTAATTCTAAAAATGATGGTATTTATTTAAGTGATAATAATAAAAACAACATTGGTGGTAATATTATTGCTAATAATGTAGTTATTAGTTCTGAAACCGAGGCGGCTGTAGACAGCACTAATGGCAACTTAACCCTTGCTGCTAATACTGTTGACGGTAGTGTTATCTTAACTGGCGCAGATGTTGCTGTTAAAGCAAGCGGCGATAGCCAGTTGACTTTAGGTGATGCTGAAAAAGCCAATAACGTAATTGTTAACGGCAGAATTGAAGCAACTGATACTGCATCAATCAGCACTACTGCAAACTCTACTTTGGTTGTAGATGCCAAATATCTGAATGCTGATAATACTACTGCATTTATTACTACCTCAGGCACTGGTGATGTCAATGTTAGCGGTAACTTAAAAGTAACTAATGCTAAAACAGGCGATACTCTTAAATTTACTAATAATAAAACTTTAAATAGCGAACTGACAGACAAAGTTATCAGCAGCAATGTGCTGCAAGATATTGTTAAAGGTGATGGTTTTACCTTTACTGTTGGTACTGTAAGTAGCGCTGAAGCTGAAAAAGCATTGGCAGGTGCTGTAATTACCAATGTTGCATTGCAGGCTACAGAAGATAATATTGACGCTATTACTGCATTGTTTAATGGTGCAGACCAAAGTCAAGAAAGCAAAGTTGCCGCCCTTAACAGCGTTGCCAACATGGGCGAACTGGCCGGTGTAAACCATGGCACTTACAGCATGAGCAACCAAATGACTGACGCTGTTGCAGACCATTTGAGCATTGCAACCCACAGCGAGCAGGATAATGACATTTGGGCACATTACATCCATAACAAAGAAGATATTGACGGCATGAATCTTGGCGGCATTGACGGCAGCTATGAAGCGCAGTATAACGGCATCGTAGTTGGCAGCGATTTGTATAAAAACGGCAAAACCACAGCCGGCATCGCTTTAAGCTATGCTGATGGCAACATTAACGGTAGCAACTCTGTAAGCAGTACCAAAAACGAAGCTGAATACTATGGCGCAAGCCTGTACGGCCGCATAGACAACGGCGACAGCGCAATCCTCGGCGATATCAGCTACATGCACAGTGATAACGATATTACCCAAACCAATATGGGTCAGGAAATTACCGCTTCTGCCGACGCTGACGCCTTCAGCATTGGCATCCGTGCCGAACAGGCTTATGAAGCAGGCGCAGGTAAGTTTGTTCCGTATGCAGGCATCCGTTACATGCACCTTGGCGCGGGCGATTACAGCAACAGCCTTGGTATGGAATACAATGCCGATGACCAGAACCTGTGGCTCCTGCCGGTTGGCGTAACTTACAGCGCAGAAGTACAGAGCGGTGACTGGACTTTAAAACCGATTGCAGAAGTAGGCTATGTATGGACTATGGGCGACCGTGACACTGACCAGACTGTAAGCCTGAATGGCGCAAGCGATACATTTGGATTTGAAACTGCTGACAGCGGCAGCTTTATCGGTAGACTTGGTATTGAAGCTGAAAAAGCTGATGTAACCTACGGTTTAAGCTACGAATATCAGAAAGGCGATACCGTTAAAGCCAATAAATGGATGGCTAACCTGACCTTCAGCTTTTAATTAAATTTTAACTAACAGCAAAAACGCGCTTTGCAAAATGCAGAGCGCGTTTTTAGTATCTTTACAGGTTTATACTTTTCTGTTACAATACAAAAATGCAAATGCGCTGCCATAACGGTAGGCGGTTAGCCCCTCTGCGGAGGGACTGCGACCCTCCGATAATATATAAATCCGGCATAAGCCGGAAATACTATTAAGGAGGGGATAGCGTGGATATTATTGTATCGTTGATAACCTTTGCAGGTTATACCATAGCGGTATTTTCCCTTGGCTATACCTTCGGGAAAGATATTACGCATAAAAACAGATAACCGCCACACGCCCTGGAAATGCTGTGACGGTTATCATTAAATAATCTGAATTTGTTAAAGGGCTGACCGTCTATCGGCAGCCTTTTGTATTTCTATAATTATTATAGCAAACAAGCGGCAAAAGTCAAATTGTATTTATTGATAGTGCTGGTTGAAAACATAATGCAAATTTACGCAATACTTTTTTATTTTTTGCAGGTATTTTGGTTAGTTTAGGCGAATTAAATACTTTATAGTTATTTAAATTTTGATGGGAGATGATGGTATGCCTTATTTGCTTTTTACCTTAATTATCAGTATTATTGTGGCGGTATTTGCAGTGCAGAACGCTGCTGATGTAACGGTTGGCTTTTTGATGTGGACGGTGCAGACCAGCCTTGTTGTGGTAATTTTGGGCGCTGCGCTTTTGGGTGCGCTGGCCATGGGCTTTTTTACGCTGATGCTGAAAGCCAAGCACTATTTGTATAACAAGAGCCTGAAATTTGAAATTGACCAGCTGAAAAAAGAAAATGCCAAATTAAAAGAAGAAAAAGAAATGCTTATGCACAGCCAGCGCAATAAAGAACTGGAAAAACCTGCGGAAGAAGCTGTTAGCAAAGCATGAAGAAACATAAAATATGGCAGTTTAACGAATTTAACAGGGAAGAAGCGGAAAAACTGGCGCAGCAGACGGGCGTTTCGCCGCTGGTGGCAGGTATTTTGCTGAACCGCGGCATAAAAGATGCCCAAAGCGTGCGAGAGTTTTTATACGGCAGCGCCGAGCCTTACCACGACCCGTTTTTAATGAAGGATATGCCCAAAGCGGCAGAACGCATCTGGCGCGGAATTGATGCCGGCGAGCGCATTACGGTTTACGGTGACTACGATGTGGACGGCATCAGCGCGAGCTCGCTTTTATATTTATTTTTAAAAGACTGCGGAGCAGACGTTAACACTTACATACCGGAGCGCAAAAGCGAAGGCTACGGGCTGAATATTGACGCGCTGAACCATCTGGCGGAAGCCGGGACGACGCTTGTGGTAACGGTGGACTGCGGCATCAGCGCGGTAAGGGAAATTGCAGGCGCACCAAAAACGCTTGATATTGTGGTAACTGACCACCATACGCCGCCGGAGGTTTTGCCGGAGGCTTATGCGCTGGTAAATCCGCATCAGAAAGACTGCAATTACCCGTTTGAGCATCTTTCCGGCGTGGGCGTGGCCTTTAAGTTGTGCCAGGCGCTTTATAAAATGCGATTTCCGGATGAGCCGCTGTGGGACGGCAACACCGAGTTTGTGGCTTTGGGCACGGTGGCCGATATTGTGCCGCTGTGGGGCGAAAACCGCGCGCTGGTTAAACACGGGCTTAAAAAGATGGAAACAACGGAAAACATTGGGCTGAAGGCGCTTATAGAAAAGAGCCGCTGCCCGGTTAAGGATATAACTTCCGAAAATATAGGCTTTATACTGGCGCCGAGGCTGAATGCCGTTGGCAGGCTGGAGCACGCGCAGCTGGCGGTTGAGCTTTTAACGGCGCAGGATGAAGCGCGTGCGGCGGAAATTGCCGAAGCGCTGAACGAAGAAAACACGCTGAGGCAGAAAATAAGTCGTGAGATTTTTATGGATGCCGAAAAAATGCTGGCGCAGTATGAACATATTGATACGGCGATTGTGCTGGCAAAGGAAGGCTGGCACGCAGGCGTTATCGGCATTGTGGCGTCGCGCCTGGTAGATAAGTACCATTTGCCGGTAATACTTATAAGTATCGACGGCGAGGTTGCCAAGGGCAGCTGCCGCAGCATACCGAGCCTTGATTTGTACCGTGCCATTGATGCGTGCAGCGGGCTTTTGGTGCAGTTCGGCGGGCATCATCAGGCAGCGGGGCTGACGGTAAAAACGGCAAATATTGAGGAATTCAAGCGGCAGTTCCGCACGGAGGTGGCGCGTACCTTAAAGCCGGAAGATTACCTGCCGGTGCTTAACGTAGACCTTTTGGTAGATAAGGATTACGTGCTTGATGTGCCGCTTTTAAACGAACTTAAGCTGCTGGAGCCATACGGCAGCAGCAACCCGGCGCCGCTGTTTGCTTTTAAGGGCGCTGCGGTGCGTTATGCCAAAATTTTCGGTGCGGAAAATACGCATCTGCGTTTTTCGGCGCTGTACGGCGGGCAGCCTTACCAGTGCCTGATGTGGGGCGGAGCGGAAAATTACCCCTGCATGTATAACGGCGCGGAGGCAGACCTGGTGTTTATGCCGAAAATTAATGTATGGCAGGATAAGGAAAACGTTAATTTGCAGGTTGTTGATTTTGCCCAGAAGCTGGCAATTTACGATTACCGGCACGAAGAAATTAACAAGCAGGCCTTTGTAAAAAAACTTTTGCAAACCGAAAGTGATATACTTATTTATGTTAACGATAAAAAAGCCTTTTTGGAAAATACGGATATAGATGCAGCGTTTGTAAGGGAATACGGCAGCAGCGAAGCGGCGCGCACCGTGGTGCTGTATGATTTGCCGGAGTGCGATGTTGCCAGATTTGCGGCAGTGTTAAAAAAAGGCAGCCTTGGTTGCAGTTTATTTCTGTTGTATAATAATGTTGATTACGATAATGCGGTTGAAGTGCTGTTCAGGCGCTGCCCCAACCGCCTGCATCTGGCGGAAGCCTATAAAAAAATGGCCTGCCGCCTGAAAAAAGAAGTAATTGCTGATGAAGCCGTGCTTATTGCCGAATGCGGCATGGAGAAAATTTATTTAACGGTGTTTGAAGAACTGAATTTCATCAACCGCAGCGGCGGCAAGGTGAGCATGGCCGCCGTCAGAAAAAATAATCTGGAAAATTCTCCTGCTTTCAGGCAGGCTGAAGAAACCGGCCGTAGGATTTACAGGCAGTACCGTGCCAATATGCTTGCCTCTCCGCAGGTAATAGCGGGCGGGCACGGAAATTGATTGGGTAAGGATGTGGTTATATGCCGGAAACACATGTAATTAGCGTCGAAGAATTCTTCGAAATGATAAAAAAATATCTTAATGATAACCAGGTGGCATTTGTACATAAGGCCTATGACGTAGCTGCCAAAGCCCATGCCAATCAGCGCCGTAAATCGGGCGAGCCGTATATTATTCATCCGCTGGGCGTGGCCACGATACTGGCAGAGCTGCAAATGGACGAAACCACGCTTGCCGCAGCTTTTTTGCATGACGTTGTTGAAGATACCGAAACCACGCTTGACCAGTTAAAGGAAATGTTCGGCGTGAAGGTGGCAGACCTTGTAGACGGCGTTACCAAGCTCGGCAAAATCGAATACATCAGCAAAGAGGACCAGCAGATTGAAAACTACCGCAAAATGTTCCTGGCTATGGCCAAGGACATACGCGTTATTATGATTAAGCTGGCCGACCGCCTGCACAACATGCGTACCATGAAGTATATGCCGGTGCATAAGCAGCAGTCCATTTCGCGCGAAACAATGGAGGTTTACGCGCCGCTGGCACACCGCCTCGGCATTTACACCATTAAGTGGGAGCTTGAGGATTTGGCCTTCCGTTATATGGAGCCGGAAATTTACTACGACCTTGTGGAACAGGTTAAAGTAAAGCGCCGCGAAAGGGAAGCCATGATTCACGAGGCAATGGCGGAAATTAAAGAGCATTTGGACGAGCAGCACATTAAGTGTGAAATTCAGGGACGCCCGAAGAATTTTTACAGCATTTACAAAAAAATGCAGCGCGACCATAAAGAGCTCAGCGAAATTTACGATTTGCTGGCCATCCGAGTTTTGGTAAACAGCGTTGCGGACTGCTACGGCACGCTGGGCGTTGTGCACAGCCTGTGGCGCCCGATTCCGGGGCGTGTAAAGGACTACATTGCCGTGCCGAAATCCAATATGTACCAGTCGCTGCATACCACCGTGCTGTACCATAACGGGCAGCCGCTGGAAATTCAAATCCGTACTTTTGAGATGCATCGCATTTCTGAGTTCGGTATTGCGGCGCACTGGCGTTATAAAGAAAGCGGCGGCAAGAGCAATATGCCGTCCGGCGGCGATAAGGACTTTGAAGCCAAACTTTCATGGCTGCGCCAGCTGTTGGAATGGCATAAGGATATGAGCGATTCGCGCGATTTTGTAAACACGGTAAAAATGGACGTTTTTGCCGACGAAGTATTCGTGTTTACGCCGCGCGGCGATGTTATTGACCTGCCTGTCGGCAGCGTGCCGATTGACTTTGCTTACCGTATTCATACGGACGTAGGCAACCGCTGCGTTGGTGCGAAGGTTAACGGGCGCATTGTCCCGCTCGATTACAAATTAAGCAACGGCGATATCGTCGAAGTTATCACCTCCAAGCAGGCCACCGGCCCAAGCCGCGACTGGATGAACATTGTCGGTTCTTCCGATACGCGCAACAAAATCCGTTCGTGGTTCAAAAAAGAGCGCCGCGAGGAAAATATCGCCAAAGGGCGCGAGATGCTTGAAAAAGAAACCAAGCGCCTCGGCTACGATATTAAAGTGCTGCTTAAGGCCGATAAGCTTAAAACCGTGGCAGCTTCATTCCGACTGGACAGCGAGGAAGCGCTGTATGCCAGCGTGGGCTACGGCGGCGTAACGCTTAACGGCGTTATGAGCAAGCTGGTTGAGCTTTATAAAAAAGAGCAGAAGCTTACAGTTACCAAAGACCTTTCGCAGCTTCTGGCAGAACTTAAACCGCGCCGCAGCAAGGCCAAGGCCAGCCACGGCATTCTCGTTAAAGGCGAGGAGGGCATTATGGTTAAGCTGGCGCGCTGCTGCAACCCGATTCCGGGCGACCCGGTAATAGGCTATATTACGCGCGGCAGCGGCATTTCCGTACACCGCACGGACTGCCCCAATGTTTTAAGCAACAATCCGGATGAGCAGCGCCGTTTGATTGAGGTATCGTGGGATATTACTACCGATGCCGTTTATAAAGTTAACATTGTTATCAACGCTTCCGACAGGCCCGGCATGATGGCGGACATTATGCAGGTTACAAGCGAAGCCAAGCTGAACATTAACGCGCTTAACTGCCGCACCGACAAGCATAAAAACGCTTACATTACCATGGGGCTGGATATCAGCAATCTGGAGCAGCTTGATAACATTATGAATAAAATAAAACGCATGAAGGGCGTTTACAGTGTTGAACGCCAGGTTTCTTCAAGCGTGCACCACCTTTAATAAACCGCTTTACAGGAGGATTTAGATGAAAATTATCGCAATGGAGGTTGGCTATATTGCCACCAACTGTTACATTGTAGTTAACGAAGAAACGCACCACGGCGTTATTATCGACCCGGGCGGAGATGCAGGCCGCATTATGGAAGCCGTGCAGAAGGAAAACCTTACCGTTGACGCCATATTTTTAACGCACGGCCACGGCGACCATATTATGGCGCTGGCAGAGGTTGCGGAAAAGACCGGCGCGCCGGTGTATATCAGCAAGGAAGATGCGCCGATGCTGACAGACCCTGTGGGCAGCCTTGCCGCTTATATCGGCGGGGGAGCGCTAAAAAAAGCAGCCGATAAATTTTATGCCGACGGCGACGAAGTGGAAGCAGCCGGCATTAAGTTTAAAGTGCTGGCAACACCGGGGCATACTCCCGGCGGCGTATGCCTTTTAACCGGCGGCGTTGTGTTCTGCGGCGATACTGTTTTTGCCGAATCAATAGGCAGGACGGATTTCCCCGGCGGTTCATACAAGCAGCTTTTACAGTCCATTAAAGAAAAAATTCTTCCGCTTGACGACGACGTTAAACTTTTGCCGGGCCACGGGCCTGCTACTACGGTAGGATGGGAGAGACGCAGAAATCCGTTTCTGCAGTAACAGATGATTAAAGATTTCAGCACATTACGCAACAGCACCGCTTTTAAAGTAGCTGTGGCGGCATTTATATCGTTTATATTTTACCTGTTGGGCAACTTCCTGCTGCCGATACTTTTGGCGGTGGGGTTGGCATTTTTGCTGCACCCCGTTACCAAGTTGTTCGGCAAAATTACGCTCGGGCGCGGCACAATCCATCTTTCGCGCGTGGTAACAATTTTAATGGCGTTTGTGGCCTTCGGGGTTATTGTTTTCTGCGCCGTAACCTTCATTATTTTGCCGCTGTTCGGGCAGATTAACGCCCTTGTAGGCAAAATACCTGACTATACCACCAAAATGGATGCCGCAACTTTTGACTGGCTTTTGGAAGACCCTGCAAATTACCCGCGCCTGCCGCATAATATAGAAAGCCTTTTCGATTATATTACCAGCTGGCTGATGGGCTTTGTGGCAGCGGTTTTGCGCAACCTGTTAAAATCGACGCTTGACATTATTGCCAACCTTGTCGGCCTGATTGTTGTGCCTTTCCTGGCATTTTACTTTTTAAAAGACTGGCGCGACCTGCGCGCAATGCTGATTAACTTTTTCAGCTACGAAGCGCAGCCGCGTGTAGCGCATATTATTGATGAAATAGGCATAACCTTAAGCTGCTACATTCAGGGGCTGGCACGTTTAAGCCTTATTGCAGGCTTTTGCATAGCCGTCGGCACAACGATTTTGGGCATTCATTATCCGCTTGTTTTTGGCCTGCTTGCCATTCTTGCGGAAATGGTGCCTGTTGTAGGGCCTCTTATCGGCGCCGTGCCTGCGGTGTTCATAGCGTATTCGCAAAGCCCGCAGTCGGCCTTTTATGTGGCGCTGTTTTATCTGGTGTTCTACCAGTTTGATGCCAATGTTTTAATGCCGCGCATTATCGGCAAAAAGATTGATTTGCACCCGGTAATTTTAATTTTAAGCCTTTTAATCGGCGCCAAGCTGTACGGCATTTTGGGTATGCTGTTTGCCGTGCCTGTTGCCGCTGTGTACCGCGTTTTGTATAAAGAGCTGTGGCACAGCACTGACGAGGCACTGGAAGAAGCAACTCCCGCGCAGTTTGACGAAAGCCGCAGAAAATAAAATTACGGTCTTAACGGGCCGTATTTTTATTTTTAACCTTATTTTTACACCGCAAGCCAAAGTTTTTGCTGTTGGTGTTGAATAATGCGCCTTAATTGTGGTACAATATTTAAGTATGTAAACTTATGGATTTGCCGCAGAAGGCAGTGAGGAGGAATCAGCTTGCTTACTACTGCGCCAAGAGGCACAAAAGATATACTGCCGCAGGAAATAGAAAACTGGCGGTATGTAGAAGCCGTTATGCGCCGTATTTGCGCGCAATATGGCTATAAAGAAATAAGAACACCGGTATTTGAGCATACCGAGCTGTTTAAACGCGGCATTGGCGATACCACCGATGTTGTTGAAAAAGAAATGTATACTTTTACCGACCGCGGCAACCGCAGCATTACACTGCGCCCGGAAAATACGGCGTCTGCCGTGCGCGCTTTCTGCGAACACAAGCTTTATGCAGAACCTGCGCCGACAAAGCTGTATTATATCGGGCCGATGTTCCGCTACGACCGTCCGCAGGCAGGGCGTTACCGCCAGTTCCACCAGTTTGGCATTGAAGCGCTGGGCGTGGATACACCGGCGATTGACGCCGAGGCAATTTTACTTGCCGTTACCATTTTAAAGGAACTGGGCTTAAAGGATTTGCACTTGAAAATCAATTCCGTGGGCTGCCCCAAATGCCGCCCGCAGCACAGAGCCAAATTGCAGGATTATTTCCGCCCGCATCTGGAAGAATTGTGCGACGACTGCAAATCGCGCTTTGAGCGCAACCCGCTGCGCCTTTTGGACTGCAAAGTACCGCATGACCACGAACTTGCAGCCGGTGCGCCGAGCCTTGGTGACTGCCTGTGCGAAGAATGCCGCGAGCATTTTGAAGGCGTAAAAAAACTTTTAACTGCCGCAGGCATTGATTTTGAAGTGGACAACACACTGGTGCGCGGGCTTGATTATTACACCAAAACCGCGTTTGAAATTCAGTATGTGCCGCTGGGCGCGCAGAGCGCTGTATGCGGCGGCGGACGCTACGACGGCCTTGTTAAGGAAATCGGCGGCCAGGATGTTTCCGGCATCGGCTTTGCCATGGGCATGGAACGCATCCTTCTGGCGCTTGAAAGCCAGAATCTTTTGCCGGAGCATAAAGACGGCATCGACGCTTTTATCGTCTGCCCCAATCAGGATAATTTTGAACTGGCCTTTAAAACCGCTATCGCCTTAAGGCAGGCGGGGCTTAAAACCGAGTTTGACTTTATGGCGCGCAGCATGAAAGCGCAGATGAAGCAGGCCGGGCGCCTGAACGCCAAATTTGCCGTTATTTTTGGCGACGGCGAGCTGGAACGCGGCGCCGTAACCTTAAAGGATATGGCAAACAGTACACAAACAGAAATTCCTGTTGATGAAATAGTAACAATTTTACAAACAGAGGTGCAAAAGTATGAGTAATTTGAAACGCAATCATTATTGCGGCACGCTTGCCAAAGCCGACAACGAAAAAGAAGTTGTGCTTTGCGGCTGGGTTGCCAAAAGACGCGACCACGGCGGACTGATTTTTATTGACCTGCGCGACCGCAGCGGCATTGTGCAGGTAGTGGTTGACCCCGACCACGCCGGTGAAGATTTTGCCAAGGCAGAAGCTATCCGCAGCGAATATGTTATTAAAGTGCACGGCGTTGTACGCCTGCGCAGCGAAGAAACCATCAACCCAAACCTTGCTACCGGCGAAGTTGAAGTTGTAGCCAAAGAGCTGGAAGTTTTAAACAGCGCCAAAACTCCTCCGTTCTACATTCAGGACGGCATTGACGTTGACGAAAACCTGCGCCTTAAATACCGTTACCTTGACCTGCGCCGCCCGGAAATGCAGCGCAATTTAATGCTGCGCCATAAAGTTACCAAACTGATGCGCGATTATATGGACAACCATGATTTCTGCGAAATTGAAACTCCGATGCTGACCAAGAGCACTCCGGAAGGCGCACGCGATTACCTTGTACCGAGCCGCGTAAACCCCGGCAAGTTCTATGCTCTGCCGCAGTCCCCGCAGATTTTCAAACAGCTTTTAATGGTAGCAGGTATGGAACGTTACTTCCAGATTGTACGCTGCTTCCGCGATGAAGACCTGCGTGCCGACCGCCAGCCGGAATTTACCCAGCTTGATATTGAAATGAGCTTTGTTGATGCCGACGATATTATGGATATGACCGAAGGTTTAATCCGCCACGTATTTAAAGGTGCGCTTGGTGTTGACCTGCCGGAAAAATTCCAGCGTATGACCTGGGACGAAGCTATGGACAAATACGGCAGCGATAAGCCTGACCTGCGTTTCGGCATGGAACTCATCAATATGACCGAAGCCGTTAAAGGCAGCGAATTTAAAGTATTTAACGATATTATTGATAAAGGCGGCATTGTTAAAGCTATTAACGTTAAGGGCGATGCCGGTATTCCGCGCCGCGAACTGGACGGCCTGGTTAATTTTGTTGCCATTTACGGCGCCAAAGGCCTTGCCTGGATGCAGATTCAGCCGGACGGCAGCGTAAAATCCCCGATTGCCAAATTCTTCAGCGAAGAATTCCTTGCAAACATTCTTAAAACCGCTGAAGCAGAACCGGGCGACCTGCTGCTCTTTGTTGCCGACAAACCTTCCGTTGTTGCAGCCGCTCTCGGCGCACTGCGTATCGAAATGGCAAAACGCCGCGGCCTTATCGACGAAAATAAACTGGCCTTCACCTGGGTTGTTGACTTCCCGATGTTTGAATACAGCGAAGAAGAAAAACGCTATGTTGCAATGCACCATCCGTTCACCTCTCCGCGCGAAGAAGATATTCCTCTGCTTGCTAGCGATCCCGGCAAAGTATATGCCAAAGCTTACGACATGGTACTTAACGGCACCGAAATCGGCGGCGGTTCCATCCGTATCCACAGACGCGATGTGCAGGACGCAGTATTCCATGCTATCGGCCTGAGCGAAGAACAAGCACAGGAAAAATTCGGCTTTATGATGGGCGCGTTTGAATACGGTGCTCCCCCGCACGGAGGACTTGCTTTCGGCCTTGACCGTTTGGTAATGATTATGGCAAAACGCGATTCTATCCGCGACGTAATTGCTTTCCCGAAAACCCAGAGCGCAAGCGATTTGATGTGCCAGGCACCGAACGATGTAGAAGAAAAACAACTGCGCGAGCTGCACATCCGCACCGTGCTTGTAAAAAAATAAGCTGATTTGCTTTAAACGTGCTGTAATTTAAGGCAGCGCACAGGCAAATTAAAAAAGCAAAACTAATAAATACCGGCTGCTTAACGGCGGCCGGTATTTTGCGTTATAAGCATTTTTAAGTTATAATGAAGTTAATTATTGAAAATAAAAAGGAGATAACTATGGTAAGCTGCGCATTGCTTTATAATTTTACCGGCAAAAAAGCCGAAATGACAAAAATGGTTTGCATGATGATGAACATCCGCTTTAAAAGCGTAGGGCAGGAGGATTACCACCAGCCGCTTGGCGCATTGTTAGGCATGGAAGATGTGCCGCTGAAGGAAGCGAAAGCGGATAACGCGCCGATGGCGGAAGAAATGCTTTTGCTGCACGGCTTTGGCGCGGACAAGCTGCAAAAGTTTTTAACGGCTTTGCAGCGCGTTGGCGTGGGGCGCATTGATTTAAAAGCCATGCTTACGGAAAACAACTGTACCTGGAGCGGGCTTGATTTATACGAAGAATTGTGCCAGGAGCGCGATTATTTTAAACAGAAGGAAGAAGAAAAACGCAGGCAGCAGGCTGAAGATAAAAAATAACAGCGTAAAAAGCAAAAATCCCTGAAGTTTGTTGGAATTTCAGGGATTTAGTATATTTATAAAGAGTACTAATAAATTTTACACGCCGGTGGCGTCAAATTTGGGGATGAAATCCTCGCAGGCAGAATCATCCTCCTGCACAAAGCCGTCCTCAATGCCGCTGTCGAACAGGTACTGCTCAACTTCCTTATATTCTTCTTCCGTTACGCGGCGGTTAATTTCGGGGTAATCGGCGGCGCGCCCGCAGGGAATGTATTGGTGCATGAGGCTGAACATTACTTCGCCGGGCTTAAAGGTTTTGGCAACCCAGTCGATAACGCCTTTAGTGTTTTCAATCATGCCGGGCATTAACAAATGGCGGATGATGACGCCGCTCTGCATAATGCCGTTACCGTCAAGCCTGTAGGGGCCAACCTGCTTGTACATTTCTTTAATGGCGTCCGTGGCAATGCGGAAGTAGCTGGGCGCGTTGCTGTATTTTATGGCGGCAAGGTCGTCGCTGTATTTTAAATCGGGCAGCCAGATTTGTACTTTGCCTTTTAATTTGCGCAGTGTGTCCAGCGTTTCAAAGCCGCTGGTGTTGTACACAACCGGCACTGGCAGCGGTTCTTTAAGGCTTTCCAGCACGGCGTGGGTAAAATGGGTGGGCGTAACAAGGTTAATGTTGTTTGCGCCCTGGGCGATAAGTTCAAAGTAAATTTCACGCAGGCGTTCCACGGTAATTTCTTTACCTTTGTTCATGCTGCTGATTTCGTAGTTCTGGCAAAATACGCAGTGCAGGTTGCAGCCGCTGAAAAACACGGTGCCGCTGCCTTTTTCGCCGCTGATGCAGGGTTCTTCCCAAAAGTGCAGGGCGGCGCGGGCAACAATGGGCTTAATGCCGCAGTGGCACGAGCCGAAAATTCCTTCCGCGTGCATATCGGCAGGGCGGTCAACGCCGCAGCGGTGCGGGCAAACATAACATTCCATTTATAACACTTCCTTATGCTTGTTTTTTATATTGTACCACAGAATAAACGGGTTTGTATGTTTGTTTAACAGCGGCATAGACAAATCTGCGCCCATAAAAACTATATGGCAGTTTAATTAACAAGGCTGACACTTGCAGCGCCTGCGGAACTCGCTGCGCTCAGATATCCTCGTCAAATGCTGCAAGTGTCACCGATTTTATGGCTGCCTGTTTTTATGATGTTGCAGTTTTGCCCATGCCGTTATTATTTACAAAATAAGCTTCATTGACAATCTTAATTTTCTGTAGTACAATGTACTACAGAAAGGAGCTGTTATTATGAGCTTTTCTATTAGGTTGACTCCGGAAGAAAAAATTCTTGCCGAAAGCTATGCAAAACTGCACTCCTTATCTTTAGGAGAAGCTTTTAAAAAAGCGCTTTTTGAACGGATTGAAGATGAATATGATATTACCGCAGCTGACGAAGCTTATGAAGAATATGTAAAAAGCGGTAAAAAAAGCAGACCAATTTCTGAACTTTGGAAGGAATTGGATATATGAGTTATAGTGTAGAAACAACGCCAAAGTTTGAACGCGAATTTAAAAAACTTGACCGTTATACACAGCGTATGATAAAAGCATGGATTGAAAAGAATCTTGTTGATTGCGAAAATCCACGTCAGCATGGCAAGGGATTAACTGCTAACCGCAGTGGTCAGTGGCGGTATAGGATTGGTGATTACCGTTTATTGTGTTGTATAGAAGATGATGCTTTAATTATACTTGCGTTGTCAGTTGGGCATCGCCGTGAGGTTTACAATTTGCAGCGGCTATAATTTGACAAAAAACAACCGCAACTATATAATTTAAATATAAAGGCCATATAACTGACGGAAGTGGGTTAACCACATGGAGTATGGCCTGATTGAAGCCGACCGTCTGGGCAAACATAGTCCGGAAGTGCCGGCATTTTTAATTTACAGGGAGGAATTAACGTGAAGGAACTGCAATTAAAGTATGGCTGCAACCCTAACCAGAAAAAGGCACGTATTTTTATGAAAGACGGCGAACTTCCTATTGAAGTGTTAAACGGCCGCCCCGGATATATTAACTTTTTGGACGCATTCAACAGCTGGCAGCTTGTAAAAGAGCTGAAAGAGGCAACAGGACTTCCCGCAGCGGCTTCCTTTAAACATGTAAGCCCCGCAGGCGCAGCAGTTGGCCTGCCTTTAAGCGATACCCTGAAAAAGATTTATTATGTTGACGACCTTGAACTCAGCCCGCTGGCAAACGCTTATGCCCGCGCACGCGGTGCGGACAGAATGTCGAGCTACGGCGATTTTGTAGCACTCAGCGATGTTTGCGACGTGCAGACAGCCAAAATGCTGGCGCGCGAGGTTTCTGACGGCGTTATTGCTCCCGGCTACACCGACGAAGCACTGGAAGTTTTAAAAACCAAACGTAAAGGCACTTACAACATTATTAAAATTGACCCCGATTACAAACCGGCACTGACCGAAACCAAAGAAGTGTTTGGCATTACTTTCGAGCAGGACCGCAACGAAGCCAAAATTACGGCAGAGCTGCTTGAAAACCGCCCGACCAAAAATAAAGAAATTCCCGAAAGCGCCCAGCGTGACCTTTTAATTGCCCTTATTACCTTAAAATACACTCAGTCCAACTCCGTATGCTACGTTAAAGACGGCCAGGCAATCGGCATTGGCGCAGGCCAGCAGTCCCGCGTACACTGCACGCGCCTTGCAGGCAACAAAGCCGATATCTGGTGGCTGCGCCAGAACCCGAAAGTTCTGGCACTGCCGTTTAAAGAAAACATCCGCCGCCCGGACCGCGACAACACCATTGACGTGTATATTTCCGATGATTACGAGGATGTACTGGCAGACGGCGTATGGGAAAACTTCTTTACCGAAAAGCCGGAGCCTTTAACCCGCGAGGAGAAAAAAGCCTGGATTGCCCAGCTTAAAGGCGTATCGCTCGGCAGCGACGCATTCTTCCCGTTTGGTGACAATATCGAACGCGCACAACGCAGCGGCGTTGAATATATCGCTCAGGCAGGCGGCAGCATCCGTGATGACAATGTTATTGAAACCTGCGATAAATACGGCATTGCCATGGCGTTTACCGGTCTCAGGCTGTTCCATCATTAATTTAAAGTTCAGCAAAAATTTAGATAACTTTGTTAAAAGTTGTTGAGCAAAAGCTGATTTTGTGGTACAATACTGAAAGTGTAATGTCAAAAAAAGCTACAGCTTTTAACATAAGGAGGACAAAATGGAATTTGCATTAACCGAAGAACAACTTGAACTGCAGGAAATGGTAAGGGAGTTTGTTGCCAAAGAAATTACCCCTTACGCTGCTGAAATGGACAGAGAAAACCATGCCAGAGAAGGACTGATGGAAAAAGCTGCCGATATGGGGCTTTTGAACGTAGTTGTTCCTGAAGAATATGGCGGAATGGGCCTTGACAGCGTTACTGTTGCCGTTATTTACGAAGAACTCGGCAAAGGCTGCGCAGGCGTTGCTACTTCTATCGCTGCAAATTCTCTTGCGTCCTATCCGATTCTGCTTGCAGGCACCGAAGAACAGAAAAAAGCTCACTGCGACCTTTTGAACGAAGGCAAACTTGCAGCTTTTGCTCTTACCGAACCGGGCGCAGGCTCTGATGCAGGTGCGGTTTCCACTTCCGCAGTTAAAGACAAAGAAGCAGGCACCTACACCCTTAACGGCGCCAAAGCATTTATTACCAACGGCGGCATTGCCGATACTTACCTGGTATTTGCCAATACCCGCAAAACCGGCGGCATTCGCGGCTTAACCGCGTTTATCGTACCGAAAGGCACTCCGGGCTTTTCCGTTGGCAAAAAAGAAGACAAAATGGGCATCCGCCCGTCCAATACCTGCGAACTGATTCTGCAGGACGTTGTAATTCCCGAAGCTAACCGCGTAGGCCGCGAAGGCGAAGGCTTCCGCATTGCCATGAACACTCTTGACAATGCACGCCCGTTTGTTGGTGCTGTTTCCGTAGGTTTGGCACAGGCTGCACTCGACTGCGCAGTTAAATATGCCAAAGAACGCAAACAGTTCGGCCAGCCGATTGCTTCTTTCCAGATGATTCAGAACATGATTGCTGATATGGCAATGCGCATTGAAGCTGCCCGCATGCTGGTTTACAAAGCCTGCTGGATGCGTGACCAGGGCATGGAATTCAGCAAGGAAGCTGCTATGGCAAAATGCTATGCAGCCGATACCGCTATGGAAGTAACCACCAACGCTGTACAGATTATGGGCGGTTACGGTTACAGCCGTGAATATCCGGTAGAAAAAATGATGCGCGACGCAAAAATTATGCAGATTTACGAAGGCACCAACCAGATTCAGCGCCTCGTTATCGCAAACAAAATTATATTCTGATTTTAAGCATACTGCCCGCTGCCGCTATGACAGCGGGCTTTTGTAATTTATGGCTGATTGAAAATAATTAAAGAGTAGTTTATAATAAGCATATAGCTTTATGTATAAATAAACAGTAAAGGTGAAACTATGTGGCTTTTTGTACTGCCGCTTGCGGTAGTTATTTTAGACCAGTTTTCCAAATATATCGTAGTGGAAAACATGGCGCTGGGAGAAAGCATTCCCATTATTGAAGAAGTTTTTCATTTAACGTATATTTTAAACCCCGGTGCGGCATTTGGAATGTTCGCCTATAACCGCCTGTTTTTTATTGCCATTGCCGTAGTTGTAATCGGCATCATTATTTGGGCGCGCAGGGAAATTTTAGCGTTGCCGTGGGAAGTTAAAGCCGGCTGCGGCCTGTTTTTGGGCGGGGCAATAGGCAATTTAATTGACAGGGCGCGGCAGGGGCTGGTTATCGATTTTTTCGATTTCCGCATCTGGCCGGTGTTTAACATAGCAGATATTGCAATTTGTATTGGAGTTGGACTGATAATATGGAATTTACTGAAGACGGAATTGAAGCGGGATTAGAAACCGTAACGGCAGAAGCGGAGGACGCCGGTACAAGGGCTGATGTGTTTCTGGCGGCAAAACTGGGCGTTTCGCGCAGCAATATGCAGAAGCTTTTGGAAGATGGGCGCGTAAAACGCGGCGAAAAAATTATAAAAGCCAATTATAAAGTACGCGCCGGTGAAATGTTTGTGGTGGATATTCCCGAACCGGAGCCGATTGAAGCCGTACCGGAAAACATTCCGCTGGATATAATTTATGAAGATGACGATGTAGTAGTGCTTAACAAAGCACGCGGCATGGTGGTGCATCCCGCGCCGGGCAACTACACCGGCACGCTGGTAAACGCACTGCTGTACCATTGCAGCAACCTTTCGGGCATTAACAGCGCCATCCGCCCGGGCATTGTACACCGTTTGGATAAGGATACCAGCGGTATTATGATTGTTGCCAAAAATGATGCGGCGCATATTTCGCTTTCGCAGCAGATACAGAGCAAAAACGCTGTGCGCACTTACCTTGCCGTGGTGCGCGGCAATATTAAAACCGACAGCGGCACGATAGAAACGCAGATTGCCCGCGATAAAACCGACCGCAAAAAAATGGCTGTGGTTAAAGAGGGCGGGCGTGACGCCATTACCGATTACGAAGTGCTGGAGCGCTTCGGCAAATATACGCTTGTGCGCTGCAAGCTGCGCACGGGGCGCACGCACCAAATCCGCGTGCACATGGAATATCTGGGGTATCCGCTTGTGGGCGACCCCAAGTATTCGCCAATGAAAACGCCGTTTGGCATAAAAGGGCAGGCACTGCATTCGCACACGCTGGAGTTTACGCACCCGCGCACCGGCGAACGCATGAAGTTTGAAGCGCCGCTGCCTGAGGATATGCATAAAATAATTACCCGTTTACATAACGGTCAATTTTAAATTTGGGGTGAAAACAATGAGCAATATTGTTAAGAAAAATGTTATTATGGACAGCGAAGCCATCAGAAGGGCGCTCGTCCGCATTGCGCACGAAATTATCGAGAAAAACAAAGGCGTTGAGGACGTTGTTATCGTTGGCATCCGCACACGCGGCGTACCTTTGGCGCAGCGCATTGCCGCCGAAATTAACGCTATTGAAAACTGCGAAATGACGGTAGGCATGCTTGACATTACCCTGTACCGTGATGACCTTTCCACGCTTGGTTACAACCCTGTGGTGCATGGCACCGATATTAACTTTGATTTAAGCGGTAAGCATGTTGTGCTGGTGGATGACGTTTTATATACCGGCCGTACAATCCGCGCTGCACTTGACGCCGTTATCGACATGGGCAGGCCTAAAACAATTCAGCTTGCCGTGCTGGTAGACCGCGGCCATAAAGAGCTGCCCATCCGTGCGGATTATGTTGGCAAAAACGTGCCTACTTCGCAGAAAGAAACCATTGAAGTTGTGCTTAACGAAATTGACGGCACCGATGAAGTGTACATTGGTGAACGCGTAGATTAAAGGCAGTTAGTTACAGAGGAGGGGTAACTATGGCTAAAACACCGTTTGAACTTCGCAATGAAGTACTGGCACAGCGCGTTGTAAAAAATTTGCAGCGCCGTGCTTTTGACGCCTGCTACTGTGAAACGAAGGAAGAAGCACTTGAAAAGGCTTTAAGCCTGATTGACAAAGAGCAGTGCGTATCCTGGGGCGGCAGTATGACTTTGGAAGAAATGGGCCTTTTGGAAACCTTGCGTACGCAGGGCTATAACGTTATTGACCGTGATACTGCAAAAAGCCCGGAAGAACGCCTGGAGCTTCTGCGCAAGGGGCTTACCTGCGATACCTATTTTATGAGCACTAACGCCATGAGCGAGGACGGCGTAATGGTAAATATCGACGGCACCGGCAACCGCGTGGCGGCAATGGTATTCGGCCCTAAAAGCGTAGTTGTTATTGCCGGCATCAACAAAGTGGTAAAAAGCTATGAGGACGCTGTGGCACGCGCACGCAACCTGGCAGCGCCGGTTAATGTACAGCGCTTTGCCAATTTTAACCCGCCGTGCAAAAATAACGGGCACTGCTTTAACTGCACCGCGCCCGACAGCATCTGCAACTTTATTTTAACCACCCGCAAAGGCAGCACTATGAACGCTCCTGCGCCGCGTATTAAAGTAATTCTTGTCGGCGAAAGCCTTGGTTACTGATAAAAACAGCATAAGGCAATTATAAAATCCCTGCATGAAAGTGCGGGGATTTTTTACTGAAAAAATTAAAAATTTTTGTAAAAAAGGCTTGCATTTTTGATAAAGCTGTATTATAATAACTCTTGTGTTCAGGAGAGCTGAGCACAAGGTAACTCCGGGATAGTGTAATGGTAGCACAAATGACTCTGGATCATTTTGTCTGGGTTCGAGTCCTAGTCCCGGAGCCATTTTTTTACGGCGCTATGGTCAAGAGGCTAAGACGTCGCCCTCTCAAGGCGAAATCACGGGTTCGATTCCCGTTAGCGCTACCATCGTACTATATATTTTAATTTTAAAATCGACTGATAAATTTCCTTGCTTGACTTCTATTTTGTGCACAAATAAGTCAAACAAGGTTTTTTTATCGGCAATATCAAGCATTTTCGCTGCGGCTTCATCAAGATATTTTTCTACCATTGCTATATCAATACCGGCTTGCTTATTTTGCAGGTCGGATTTTTCTTTTTTAGGCAAAAGTAAAAGCAGTGCCGCAATAACGGTACTGCTTTTAAAGTTTAGGCTTGTTTAAGTTAATGTATTTTTAATTTGGCGGTATTATATTTAATTTATTCCAGTTCCTTTAAAATATCGGGAAAGGGCTGAAGCGTGCGGCGCAGAATGCCGTTAATATAGGCAATGGCAATGCCGTAGTTGGTAATGGGCACGCCCTGATTTTTGGCGCAGCTTATGCGGTGCTGCATTTCTTTTTCGTTAAGCATGCAGGCGCCGCAGTGAATAATCATTTTGTACTTGGTTAAGTCTTCGGCAAAGGCAGTGCCGCTTGTCCATTCAAAGGCAGGTTCCGCACCGGTAAATTTCCTAATCCACGCCGGCAGCTTTACGGTGCCGATATCGTCGCACTGACGGTGGTGCGTGCAGCCTTCGCTGATTAAAATGCGGTCGCCGTCTTTGATATGCTTCAGCATGTTTACGCCGCGCACCGCTTCTTTTAAATCGCCTTTGTAGCGTGCAAATAAAATGGAAAATGATGTCAGTAAAACATCATTTGGCACCGTTTTGGCAACAAAGCCGAAAACCTGGCTGTCGGTAATGATGATTTTCGGTTTTTCTTTCAGAGCGTCAAGGCAGCTTTCAAGCTGTTTGTCCTGCGTTACAAAAGCCGTTGCCCCCGCGTCCAAAAGCCCGCGTATAACCTGCTGCTGCGGCAGTATAAGCCTGCCTTTTGGTGCGGCGCTGTCTACCGGTACAACCAGTACGGCGGTATCGCCGGGGTTTACCAGGTCGCTTACAAGCTGCTGCGTACTTTTTTTATCCGGCACAAGGGCGGCAAGGGCAGTGCGCAGTTCCGCAATATTTCTGCCGCTGACAGAACTTACGGCCATACATTTTACGCCGAGGATTTTTTCGTAATTTGTCAGGTCTGCTGCGGCTTCCGCTTTGGTAAAAACAGCTATAACCGGCAGCTTTTTTTCTTTAATGCGCGCAAGCAGCGCCGTATCTTCGTTATCAGGCCCAAGCGTGCTGTCGATAACGAGCATGGCAATATCGGTTTTGTTAAGTACCTGTACTGCTTTTTGTACACGCTGCGCGCCGAGCTCGCCTTCGTCGTCAATACCCGGGGTATCAATAATCATAACAGGGCCAAGCGGCAGAATTTCCATGGCCTTGTAAACGGGGTCGGTTGTAGTGCCTTTGGTGTCGGATACTATGGCGAGGTTTTGTCCTGTAATGGCGTTAATAAGGCTTGATTTGCCGGCATTGCGCTTGCCGAAAATGCCTATGTGGATGCGTTCCGAGGATGGGGTAGCGTTTAAATCCATTATAAAAGCCTTCTTTCTTACAAAAAAAGCACTGCATGGCGCAGTGCTTTGGTATTAGTCAACAAGTTCCAGGCGCGGATTCGGCAAATGCCTGCGGCCCTGTTTGGCACATTCTTTGCCGTCTACCATAACGATGTCGGCCGTAAAGTTAATGTTGCCGTCAAACAGGCTGCTGCCAACCGCATAAGTGTCAACCGGTACGCCGGCTGCTTCAAATTCGCGGATGCGTGCCGGGTTAAAGCCGCCGGAAACTATAATTTTTACATAATCAAAGCCTTCGGCGTCAAGCGCGCGGCGTACGTTCCATACCAGCTCCTTGCATACGCCGGTGGGGTTAAACATGCCAAGCTGTCCCAAAAGGCTTTTATCAACCATTGTTCCGCTGGTATCAAGGCGTACGCCTGCAAGGCTTTTGCCAAGTTTGCGGGCAACAGCAAGGGCGGTGTTTACGCAGTCGTTGTCAAAATCCACCAGTGCAATGCGGGCAATTTTCGGGTCAACATATTTGTCAAAGGCTTCGGTTGCGGCAACGGTATTGCCGTTGTACGAAGCAATTAAAGCGTGGGGAATTGTGCCCAGACCTTTGCCGCCGCTGGCAAGAGCGTTGGCGTCGGTGGAAAAGCCTTTAATGCCGCCGATTTTTGCTGCATAGCCGTCACATTCCTGGGTCTGCCAGGTATCGTAGCGCGCGGGGAAGAACAGCACGGGTTTGCCGTTTGCAGCTTCTACCGTGCGGCGCACGTTGGTGGCAATGCGGCTCTGGCGTGCCAGAATGCCAAGGTAAACAGTTTCCAGATGGGCAAAGTCGGCAAGGTCGCCTTCAATGGTCATCAGGGTTTCCCAGGGCTTAACCTCATCGCCGTCATGCAGGGCATGAATGGTGATGTTTTCGGGATTATGCGCGCAGGTTTTAATCAGCGCTATCGTTTCGTCAATGCCGCATACAACGACATTTTCGCGGGTAAACACCTGCATCATAACGCGCGGGTGGTGGTTATCGCCGTTTAAAATTTCTTCGGTACGCAGAAAATAGGCGTCCGAATAATAACCGGATTTAATTTTTTCAACTGGAAAATGAAAATGTTCAACAGGTAAACGTTTTTGCATAATAGCCTCCATTTAAAATTACAAATATAAAATTATGGTTAATTTCTTTACTAATTGTTATTTATGATATATGATTTTGATAACAGGTTCAAGTTTTTTTACAAAATTTTTTCAAGAGGTTTGTTAAATGGCTGCATCAGCATGCAAATATACAATACTCCTGCTTTCGGCTCCGCTTGGCAGCGGCCATAAAATGGCGGCCGAAGCGCTGGAGGAGGCGTTTAAAAAACACGGCAACGTTAAAGTGGTCAACGGCAGTGCTTTCGATTTTTTTCCGAAGTGGCTGGGCAACATTATTTTGGGCGGCTACATCGGCATTCTAAAGCACATTCCCAAGCTGTACGATATAGCGTACCACTGGAGCAACACCGGCAATAATTCTTTCTGGCTGCGCGATTTTTTAAACCTGCTGCTTTCTTATCTGGCGCAGGGGTTCATTAAAAAAACTTCGCCGGATGCGGTAATAGTAACGCACCCTACGCCGGCGGGGGTTATGGCGCAGTATAAAAAACGCTGTGCGCCCGGGCTTTGGCTTGGTGCGGTAATAACCGATTTTAACTTTCACCACTGGTGGATTTATAAAGGGCTGGACGTTTATTTTACGGCGGACGAATCAATCCAGCCGCCGCCGGAACTCGGCATACCTGCCGTTGTAACGGGCATACCTGTGCGCAGTGCCTTCAGCGCGCCTTTTGAGCGCGAAAAGTGGCGCAGCAGGCTCGGCTATGCCGCCGATGATACCTTGTGCCTTGTAATGGGCGGGGGCGATGGGCTTTTGCCTATGCCGGAGCTTTTGCGCGCGCTTACGGAATGCCGCGATATTAAGGGCTTAAAAATAGCCGCCGTAACCGGGCATAACAGGAACTTAGCCGAAAAGCTGAAAAAAATGGCGCTGCCCGGCGTAATGGTGCTCGATTTTATAGCGGAACTGCCCCAGCTTCTGCGCAGCGCCGATATTGTAATAAGCAAGGCCGGCGGGCTTACCGCGGCAGAAACCCTTGCTATCGGCACCGAATTTATTTTATATGACCCATTGCCGGGGCAGGAGGTGCGCAACGCCGGTTACCTGTGCGAAAAATGCGAAGCAAAAATTGCCGCAACGCCGCAGGAGGTTTGCGGCTTTGTAAAAAAATATGCAGAACTTGGCACGGAAGAAAAAAACAGCCTGCGGCGCAGGCGCAGGGCAGCTTACGGCAAACCCTACGCGGCAGACGCAGTGGCAGATTTTGTACTGAAAACGCTTGACGGGCTTGACCATAACTGATTTAGCAATTATAATGAAGTGAATTTGCGGATACAATACAGTATGGAGTGTGCTGCTTGGATAAATACTATTTTGCCGCGCTGTTTGCAGCCTTTGGCTCGCGCAGCGCAGAAATTGCAGAAGCGGCGGCTAAGTTTAAAAGCCCTGCCGAAGCATATATGGCTCCGCCGGAAGCATGGGCGGAAGCCGGAATTGATGAAAAAACAGTTAATAAATTTATTGCCAGAAGGGATTTTAATTATCCCGCCTGGCTGAAAGATTTTTGTTTGAATAACGGCGTAACAATTTTAACGCCGGATGACGATGCTTACCCTTACAGCTTAAAGCAAATCGCATCGCCCCCGCAGGTGCTTTACGTTAAAGGCAGCCTGCCCGATTTACGCGGCAGCATCGGTATTGTCGGTTCGCGCGAGGCTTCGGGCTACGGCCTTAAGGCTGCCGATGCCTTTGCGGCAGACCTTGCCGCGGCGGGCGTTGTTATTGTAAGCGGCGGCGCCAGAGGCATAGACACGGCTGCACACAGGGGCGCACTTGCGGCAGGCGGCATAACCGTTGCCGTTTTGGGCTGCGGCATTGATATTGCCTACCCGGCAGCCAATAAAAACTTATTTGCACAAATTTGTGAACGCGGCGCGCTTGTTACGGAATACCCTCCCGGAACACCGCCTGCTGCGTATAATTTTCCGGCGCGCAACCGCATAATTAACGGTATGACGCACGGCATACTCGTGGCAGAAGCCGCCAAAAAAAGCGGCGCCATGATTACCGCCGAATATGCACTTGAAGAAGGGCATGAGGTTTACTGCGTGCCCGGCAGCATTTTTCTGCCAACGAGCATTGGCTGCCACAGCCTTATAAAAAGCGGTGCGCAGCTTGTAGACAGGCCGGAGGACATACTTGAAAGCATCAAACTGGCAAGCTTTCCTCAGCAGCCGGCGTTGTTCGCCAGCGATAACGGGGAAGATGAACTTGATGATAACGCAAAAGCGGTTTTAAAAATTTTAAGTTTTGAACCGCTTTCGCTTGAAGAAATACTTGAAAAAAGCGGCCTTGGGCTGGCGGAAGCCGGCATGGGGCTTTTGGATTTGGAGATGCGCGGCAAGGTGGCGCAAACCGCCGCCCGCAGTTATTACCTGCTTTAGGAGGACGTTTAATGGCTAAAAACCTGGTTATTGTGGAATCTCCCGCCAAATCAAAAACAATAGAAAAATTTCTGGGGCGCAATTATACTGTGCGCGCTTCCATGGGGCACCTGCGCGATTTGCCGAAAAGCATTTTCGGCGTGGATGTAGAAAACGGATTTCAGCCCAAGTACATCAATATCCGCGGCAAGGGCGAACTGATTAAGGAATTAAAAACAGCAGCCAAAAAGGCTGATAAAGTTTATATCGCAACTGACCCTGACCGCGAAGGCGAAGCTATCGGCTGGCATCTGGCATATATTTTGGGGCTTGACCCTGAAAGCAGCTGCCGCATTGAGTTTCATGAAATTACGCCGGGCGCTGTAAAAGAAGCATTGAAGCACCCGCGCAAGATTGACCTTGACATGGTTGACGCCCAGCAGACTCGCCGCATTATCGACCGCATTGTGGGCTACCAGTTAAGCCCGCTTTTGTGGCGCAAAATACGCAAAGGGCTCAGTGCCGGGCGCGTGCAGACCGTAGCCGTAAAAATTATCTGCGACAGGGAAAAGGAAATTGCCAACTTTGTGCCGCAGGAATACTGGACTATTACGGCACGCCTGCGCGAAAATGACAAAGCGCCCATTTTTGACGCTGATGTTGTTAAATTTAACGGCAAAAAGCTTGAAATAAATAATGCGGAAGAAGCTGCCAAAGCAGAAGCGGCGCTGAAAGAAGCCGCCTATATTGTTGAAAAGGCAGATAAAAAAGAACGCAAGCGCAACCCGCTGCCGCCGTACACCACCAGTAGCCTGCAGCAGGATGCCGTTAAAAAACTGAACTTTTCTACCAAAAAAACCATGCTGCTGGCACAGCAGCTTTATGAAGGCGTAAATGTCGGCAAGGGCGGCGCCGTCGGCCTTATTACTTATATGAGAACCGACTCCGTGCGCCTTTCGGATGTGGCTACGGCCGAGCTGCGCAGCTTTATAGGCAGCACTTACGGCGCAGAATATGTACCGGCAGGCGTTAATGTTTACAGCAGCAAAAAGAACGCGCAGGACGCGCATGAAGCCATCCGCCCGACATCTGTGGAACGCACGCCGGAAGCGGTGGCGCAGTACCTTACCAAAGACCAGCTTAAACTTTATACCTTAATCTGGAAACGCACCGTTGCCTGCCAGATGAAAGCCGCCGTGTACGACGTTACAACTCTTTTAATCGGCGCGGCAGGCTACCAGCTGCGTGCTGGCGGGGCAGTGCTTAAGTTTGAAGGCTTTTTAAAATTAAGCGACAAAAAAGAACTGGCAGGCGAAAAGGAAAAAGAAGTTCCGTATCTGCCGGAACAAACGCCGCTTAAGCTGCATAAACTTATGCCGGCAGAGCAGCACTTTACCGAGCCGCCCCCGCATTTTACCGAAGCAACGCTTGTTAAGGAACTGGAAGAAAAGGGCATAGGCCGCCCGAGTACCTATTCGCCTACCATTCAAACCATCCTTGACCGCGGCTATATCGTTAAGGACGGCAAAAAGCTCGTTTCCACAGAGCTTGGCGAACTGATAGTCAACATGCTGACTACTTATTTTAAAGATATTATCAACATTCCGTTTACGGCAAACCTTGAAACCGAGCTTGACGAAATTGCCGAGCACGAAGCCAATAAGGAAACCGTGCTGGAAAACTTCTACGAGCCTTTTTCTCATCTTCTGCAAAAGGCGGATAAAGAAATAGAAACCGTTGAAGCGCCAGTGGAAGTAAGCGACGTAAAATGCGAAAAATGCGGGCGCATGATGGTATATAAACAGGGCCGCTACGGTAAGTTCCTGGCATGCCCCGGTTTTCCGGAATGCCGCAATACCAAGCCGATACTGAAAAAAATCGGCGTAAAATGCCCGGACTGCGGCGGCGATATTATCGAGCGCAAAACAAAAACTCGCAAGGTATTTTACGGCTGCTCCAACTATCCGGAGTGCAAGTTTACCTCCTGGGACAAGCCGACAGAGCAGCATTGCCCCAAATGCGGACATATTTTATATGAAAAAACGGACAGAAACGGCAACAAAAAGTTATTCTGCACAAACGAAAACTGTGAAGATGCCGTAAAAACTTATAAAGGAAAGGCGGCAGCCAATGCAAAAAGTAAATGAGCCGGTACACGTTATCGGCGCAGGGCTGGCCGGGTGCGAGGCTGCATGGCAGCTTGCGCAGCGCGGCGTGCCGGTTATACTGTACGAAAAAAGGCCGCTTAAATCGGACGCGGCACATAAAACCGATAAATTTGCAGAGCTTGTGTGCAGCAATTCGCTGCGCGCAGGCAATATAGAAAACGCCGTCGGGCTTTTAAAAGAAGAAATGCGCCGCCTTGATTCCGTTATCATGGCCTGCGCCGACGAACATAAAGTTCCGGCAGGCGGTGCTTTGGCGGTAGACCGCGAAGGCTTTGCAGAAGCTGTTACGCAGAAAATTAAAAACCATCCGTTAATTACGGTTAAAAACGAAGAAGTTACAAGTCTTGCGTCACTGGAAGGCGTTGTGATTACCGCTACCGGCCCACTGACGGACGGCGCGCTGGCAGAAGAAATTGCGCAGCTTGCCGGTGAGGATTACTTTCACTTTTTTGATGCGGCAGCGCCGATAGTAACAGCCGATTCCCTTGATTACAGCAAGGTTTACCGTGCTTCGCGCTATGATAAGGGTGATGCCGATTACCTAAACTGCCCCTTTGAAACCAAAGAGGAATATGTTGCCTTTTGGGAGGCGCTGCGTACGGCAGAGCTTGCTTCCGTAAAGGATTTTGAAAAAGAAGTGTTTTTTGAAGCCTGCATGCCTATTGAAGAAATGGCGCGCCGCGGGGAAGACACCATGCGCTTCGGACCGTTAAAACCGGTTGGGCTGGTGGACAAGCGCACCGGCAAAGAGGCTTATGCCGTTGTGCAGCTGCGGCAGGATGACGCTGCGGCTTCGCTTTATAATATCGTCGGTTTCCAGACTCACCTTAAATGGGGCGAGCAGAAGCGCGTGTTCGGCATGATTCCGGGGCTTGAAAATGCAGAGTTTGTGCGTTACGGCGTAATGCATAAAAATACCTACATCAATTCGCCCAAACTTTTAAATGCCGATTTCAGCCTGCGCACTCAGCCGCGCTTATTCTTCGCCGGTCAGTTCACCGGTGTGGAAGGCTATGTTGAATCGGCAGCGTCCGGGCTTATGGCAGGCATTCATGCCGCGCGCAGGGTGCTGGGGCAGCCGCCGGTTGATTTTCCGCCGGAAACGGCGCACGGGGCACTGGCGCATTACATCAGCAGCCCGGAAATTAAAAACTTCCAGCCGATGAATGTTAATTTTGGCTTAATTCCGCCGCTCGGCAAGCGCGTACGCGGCAAAAAGATAAAAAATGCAATGATTGCCGAAAGGGCGCTTGAAGCACTGGCAGAGGTGCAGAAACAATTAAATACCGGGTTTTAAAATGCGGTAAAATATGAGGCAGCGGCTTTAAAACCGCTGCTTTTTGCGTTTTTGGGCATTGCAAAAAATAAAAACAGAAATAATATTTATTCTTTTATACTAACAGCAGAAGATTTCAACGGCAGAATAAATTTAGAACTCCAACGTGTGCAGCTGTATGAGATTTGGGCAAAAAAATTAGAGGCAACGCATCCTTTAGCGGGGCTGAACCCCCAGGTACCATTACCTCTACTATAAGTATAAGAGATATGCTGCGTGACGTCAAGAATGTCGCCAGCAAGCTATATATCAATGCTGATGGCAGTGAAATTTTTATGTTTCATCAATCTGCGGTATGAATGAAAAAGAGGAGCTGCCGTGCGCTGGCTTACAGCTCCCGCCAACCGTATGCCTGATGGCAACGGTAACCCCGCGATTCCGACAGTCATCCTCTATATTTTTATTATACAACAAAGTTTAATGGATGGCAAAGAATATAGCCAATCTGCCAACGAAGGTAACTGCGGCAGTATTTATTGGAATTAAATAAAATTTTGTTACTAATTTGTTACTAATATAGGTAAAAACACAGCGTTTTATATTGCTTTGAAATTTAAATTTATTGAATTTATGCGAATTTTTACTCTTTTCAAAATCGTTAATTTATGATACTATAATTTTACTTTAAAAGAGGGATATTTATGAAAGAAGCAGCAAACGCATATCCGGAAGTGCATAAATTTTTGCAGTACCTTGCAGTTGAAAAAAATACTTCTGCGCTTACGGTAAAAAATTATGCGGCAGATATAGACATATTTGCCGGATTTTTAAAAACACGTTATCCCGGCGGCTTTAACTGGCAGGAAATAAACGTGCTGGATATCCGTTCCTATCTGGCTGACATGAACGGCAAAAAATATGCGCGCACAACCATTGCCCGCAGAATATCAGCCCTGCGTTCTTTTTATAAATACCTGCAAAGAGAAAACAAGGTAAAGCAGAATCCTTTTGTAAAAGTGCGGACACCGAAGTTGGAAAAACACCTGCCCGTATTTTTGGAGGAATTTGAAGTTAACGAGCTTTTGGAGCTGCCCGATACAACAGGTGAACTGGGCCTGCGCGACCAGGCAGTGCTGGAACTTTTGTATGCCACCGGCTGCCGTGTTTCGGAGCTGGTAGGGCTTACGCTTGATACGATTGACCTTGGCAACATGTTTGTGCTGCTGCACGGCAAAGGCAACAAAGACAGGCTGGTGCCTATTGGCCATACCTGCCGCGAAGCCGTAGAAAAATACCTTAACGGGGCAAGGCAGGCCTTAATGGCACGCTATAACGCCGCACCGCACGATAAACTGCTGGTTAACCGCCTGGGCGGGCCGCTTACGGACCGCAGCGTACGCCGCATACTTGATAAATATATTAAAAAGCTGGCCTTGAGAAAAAATGTTTCGCCGCATACAATACGGCATACCTTTGCCACTCATTTGCTGGACCACGGTGCGGATTTGAGGGCGGTGCAGGAGCTTTTGGGCCATGTTAATCTGTCAACTACTCAGATTTATACGCATGTAACGACGGAGAGGATTACTTCTGTTTATGAGAAGAATTTCCCGCGCGCGTAGATTGGAGGGGCTATTGTGGAACTTTTAGAAAAAACAAGAAAAATCAACAAATTGCTTCAGCGCGGTGAGAAAGTGGAATTTAATGCCATTGCCCGCCTGCTGAAAGACGTTATAGTGGCCAACGTCTATATTGTCGGCCGTAAGGGCGGCATTAAAGGCTATGCGCTGCTTGACGATTTTGAATGTGATATTATGCGCGAGCAGGTGCTTGATGTAAAGCGTTTTCCTCCGTCTTACCTTAATTTTATAATGGAAACAAGGGAACTGTTTCCAATATCGGCCATGTAAACGAGGAATGTTCCTTTTTAAAGGGCACCAAATGCTATTTTGGCGACAAGCGTACAACAATTGTGCCTATTTACGGCAACGGCGAGCGTATCGGTACTTTAATTGTTGCCAAATATGACCGTGAATTTAATGACGAAGATTTGCTGCTGGCCGAATACGCGGCGGCTGTTATCGGCGTTGAAATTCTGCACGAACGTGCAGCGCGCGTGGAAGAAGAAGCCCGCAAAAAAGCCATGGTGCAGATAGCCTTCTCCACACTTTCGTTTTCGGAACTGGAGGCCATTAACAGCATTATGGAAGCGCTTAACGGCACGGAAGGGCTGCTGGTTGCTTCTAAAATTGCCGACAGCGTTGGCATTACGCGTTCCGTTATTGTAAACGCATTAAGAAAGTTTGAAAGCGCCGGTTTGATAGAAACAAAATCCCTCGGCATGAAGGGGACTTATATACGCGTTAAAAACGAGTTTTTACTGGACGAACTGAAAAAAGAACATAAATAACAGCAGTGGTAGTATGCCAAAGGAGGCTGAAAATATGGAAGAAGCAGTTTTGTTTAGTGTTGAAAACCATGTAGCAACCATTACGCTGAACCGCCCGAAAAGCCTGAACTCCATGAATGACAAGCTGATTGACGGTTTGCACGAGGCTCTTTACAGGGCAGAGCAGGATGAAGAAATACGCTGCGTAGTGCTTACCGGCAGCGGCAAGGCCTTTTGCGCAGGAGGCGACCTGCCGTTTTTGGAAGCATTGCCCGATGCCGGCGCCCGCCGTGCCTTTATTATTAAAGTGGGCGCTGTTGCCAAACGCATTACAACCATTGATAAACCGTTTATTGCCATGGTTAACGGCGTTGCGGCCGGTGCAGGCGTGAATTTGATGCTGGCCTGCGATTTGGTATATGCCGCTGATACTGCACGTTTTGCGCAGAGCTTTGCCAAGGTTGGCTTGATACCAGACTGCGGCGGCCTGTACTTTTTGCCGAAAGCAGTTGGCGTACACCGCGCCAAGGAACTGATGTTTACCGCCGATTTAATTGACGCCGCTGCGGCAGAACGCTTCGGCATGCTGAACCATGTATGCACTGCGGAAGAACTGCCGGGCGAAGTTTATAAAATGGCGGCAAGGCTTGCTGAATCGGCACCGCTTTCGCTGGCGCTGATTAAAAAGTACGTTAACAACACTGCCATGAGCCTTGACGATGTGCTTGATACGGAAGCCGTGGCCCAGACTCTCTGCATGGCAACGGAAGACTGCCGCGAAGGCATAGCCGCTTTTAAGGAAAAACGCGCACCGCGTTTTACCGGTAAATAAAATATTTGCAAAAAACGGGGCTGCCTGTTACAGTCCCGTTTTCTTTTTTACAAAAATACGTTATAATAATATTATTGTTTAGTTTGTTTTAGTGGAGGGTTTTATGTTTGATTTTAGTTCGATGATTTATACGGTACCGGCACTTTTAATTGCCATTACCATACATGAGTATGCCCATGCCCTTACGGCAGATGCCATGGGTGACCCTACGCCGCGTTATCTTGGGCGTTTAACCTTTAACCCTCTGGCGCATCTTGATATTTTGGGCGCAATAATGCTGGCCTTGTTCCATTTCGGCTGGGCAAAGCCGGTTGCCATTAATCCCAATAATTTCCGCAACAGGCGCGAAGGCATGATAAAAGTGTCCCTGGCAGGGCCTGCGGCTAATTTGTTTTTATGTTTTCTGGCGGCGCTGATTATGGTTTCCATGCAGAGATTGCATGTTTTAACCCCCGGCGTCAGCGCATTTTTGCTGTGGACTATGCAGTACAATGTATGGTTTGCCTTTTTTAACCTGCTGCCCATACCGCCGCTGGACGGTTCACGCCTTTTGGATGAATTTTTGCCGCCGCAGACCGCATACAAATATAACAGCTTTGTAGGGCGTTACGGTTTTTACATTCTTATAGCCCTTGTGGCAAGCGGGCTTATCAGCTATATTATTACGCCGTTTGCTCTGGCTTATTTAGAGCTCGTCAACACTGTTTTAGGAATATTTTTCTGATATTAACGAAGGGATTGCCGCCATGTTGGCAGGGCTTAAAAGCCGGGCAGTATAATTTATGGCAGATTTATCTTTAAAAGTCAGTGATTTTGAAGGCCCGCTGGACCTTTTAATGCACCTTATCTAAAAAGATAAAATAGATATTTACTATATTCCCATAGCGTAAATTACCGAGCATTAAATTGCTTATTTATCCGCC
>ENA-UOJQ01000636-UOJQ01000636.1-human-gut-metagenome-genome-assembly--contig:-P63-NODE-636-length-36425-cov-10.703272_pt1 | contig 36425 bp, 53 predicted proteins | sample MGYA00242352_ERZ723899 | MGnify/ENA metagenome assembly ERZ723899
ACGCGCAACGCCTCTGGGAGAGAGCCTTGATAGCCTGAACGGGATTCCCTAACCCGCACCGATGTCACGACCCTCATCAGTGGCAATTACGGCACCGTCAATGGCTATAGGTCCGGGCCGATGGTGACGTTGCGAATCGACTGGAAGTTGTCGGCCTCCGGCTCGTGGAACAACGGCACGTTCGGCACTCTGCCCGAAGGATGGCGTCCCCCGATGAACTTGAACTTCTCCTACGGCGGACGCGACGGCGCGAACCAGAAGACCATCAACGTAAACGCGAACGGAACCATGACCTACGCCAATCAGGGCGGCACGCAGGGCACGAACGCGTTCGGCATGACCGTCTCATACGCGCTATGACCCGTGGGGTCACTGCAAGACAGTGCAACCGCCTGAGCCAGTGTCCCGAAGCTATGCGGCGGGCATCGGGTCGGCGGTCCTCCATACGCCGGTGCATCCCGCGTACGCGCTGTTCGGATTGCCAAGCATCGTGACGGTGCCATTGGCCTCGCCGTAACAGATGAATGTCGTTTCACCACCGAAAACGGCCACGGGCGTATTGGCGGTGACGGGTCGATACCCTTCGGGGAGCTTCTCCTGAGCCTTCGTGTAATTGTTCTGCCCGCTACTGTTGAATTTTACGTTGCCACCCATGAAACAGATATCACCGATGCGCGTAAGCAAAATGCTGTCGCTGCTGTAAGGTACTCGCCACGTCGTAGAACGCTGGGTTAGGGAAAGCTATCGTTTCCATGTTGCCAGCCAGTACAGCCGGACCGGTTGCGCTCCGCCCCAGGCATGGCTGCGGTCGTCTCGCAGACGTACCTGAAAATCGCTGTCGCCGACGGACCAAATCAGTGGCGTGAAATTGTTCGTCACCGAGTCGTTGTTGTTTGGCGCGTAGGTGACGAACACGGCAAACGGTGCTGTGGAATGCCTGCCCCATTTGATCAATACGGCACCGTTCGCGCTGGCCGAACCAATGAACATATCGGACTCAATATCAGGCATCTGGGTTAGGGAATCCCACACGTCCTCCAAGGGCTGCATAACATTGACCAGCGTGTCAATCGATGTGATGGTGATGCCGTCGAGGTTGACGCGGCAGAGGGGCAGGTCGGAGACGATGGCCCCGCCGATGATGCTGCCGGTCTCGATGCCCGGATCCGCGGGCGTGGCCGCGCTGGGCCTGCCCTTGATGGCTTCGAGGGTGACCGTCTCCACGCCGGTGCCTGAGTTCAACGCGTACCGGGCCACGATGAGATCGCGTCGTTTTTGCCCTTGCGAGCCGGATTGGATGTTCACGTCGGTCGGTGCGGCGATGTAGATCTGCCGGCCCTCGACCACGAGGTCCCATGCTGGGATGGTGATGTTGTTCGCATCCTTCGCCGTCGGTTTCATCGTCCAATTCCGGGTTTTCAAAATGTATCCGCTTCGGCCGAACATGGCGGCGTGCATGAGCGCGTCATGCTTCGATTCCACGTGCGGGTCGTCGCCGCCGTGCGAGCCGGTTACAAGCAGATTTGTTGCCATGATCACTTACCTTCCGCGTTGAGGGACTTGTTGAGCCAGAGGTCATAATCCTTGTCCTGATTTTCGGCCAACTGTAGGTACTGCTGGTAGTCGGATTCGCAAAAAAGGATTTTCCTCTGGTTGCCGTTGCGGTCGACGCGCGTGACCTCGTGCCAGTTGGGGCTGGCCGTCGCGTTGGGCAACACGTATTCCTTGTTGACGCACGAAGGCCGATCACAGGAGTAGAGGGTGATGTTGGACTGTTTCGGCATGATGCTCCTTTAGTCTTGTTCATCGGGCCAACTGTATTGGCCGGCTTCGTATCGGATGGTTGGTGTGCCGTTGGCGAGTTTGACGGTGATGCGCACGATGGGGCTGTCCACGCTGACGCCGGTCAGCGCATCGTAGGCGCGCACATGGTCGTCGATATGCAGGCCAAGGTTCTCGGGGATCGTCAAATCGACGGTGCCCTGTTTCCACATGTCCTTGAGCTTGTCCCTGGTCTGGTCGGACAGTTCGGCGCCTTCGGAGGATGTGAGCTCGTAGGTCTGGGCTATCTCCCGGTCGCCGGTCAGGGTCTGGGTCTGGGAGATGTTGCCGGACGCATCCGCGTACCAGTCGCTGCGCGCCCTGTTGCGCAGCTGGCCTTTGCCCAGGCCCGTGAGGTGGTTGACTTGGGTCCAGATGCGTTTCGCTTCGAAACTGATGCGCTGGTCGCTGTCCGCGTCGCCGTACGTGTCGGCGGCGACCGCGCGAATCCGGCAGCGTCCAGCGGTGTAGGTCAGGTCGAGTCTGGCTCCCTGCGCGGTGAGCATCATGCGCAACCCGTCCCACGCGGTAATGTACCGGCGGAACGAATAGTTGCTGAGGGTGATGCCGCTCGTTTCCGAGGGCACGTCGAACACCGTGGACAGTCCGATCCGGCTGATTATCGTGCGGATGATGTTGTTGGCGTCGCCGGAGACCGTGAGCCGGTCGGTGCCGGAGTCGGGTTGGATGATCTTGCCCGCAAGCAAACCGTGCCATGTGCGGCCGGTGAGCGTATACAGGGCATGCCCGTCATCCACAGTGATACGCACCGCGTCGACGCGGCCTCCGAACTCGGTGCCTTCCGCCCCGATGTAGCAGCCGTCGGAGAGCAGCAGTCCGGGGGTGGAGTGAGTGAGTTCGAAATCATTCTGCTCGTCGCCGTACTGCAGGTCGAGTGCGGGGGAGACGAGTTCGCCCTGCGGCACGTGAGCGGTATTGGTCCAGATCAGGTCCATGGCAGTCCCGTCTGCTCCAACCAGTACTCCACGTCGAACCCGAACGATTCATCCCATGAGACCTGCTGCAGTCCCGGCGGGAGGGTGGCGAACGCGTATTCGTTGGAGGCCTGGTCGCGATGCGTTTTGTCGAACACGTTGGTGATGTCGCCGTTGGCGGCGACCATCACGGCCGTGCGTGGTGAGCCGGTGCCGTCGATGATGAGGTAGCCGCCGGATGGGACGCTCACGTCGGCTATCACCTTGTTGCCGCCGATGATGATGCTCGGCGTAGAGACCGGCCCGTAAATGGTGAGCCTCATCCGCGAGGGCAGGGCGGATTGGTTGTCGATGCTGCTGACGTTGCGGGTCGGCGCGTAATCGTAGCGATAGTCGTAGGGATAGTCCTTGCCTCTGTTGTAGCGGGCCGTCGACCGGCTGAAGCTCTGCCTGACCGGTTTATGCCACACCCCGTCAAGCAAGGCGACCGTGAAATCGCCGCGCACGAGCAGGGGTGACGTGTAGTCAGGTTCGTGGCCGACCACGAGGCAGGTCTGTGACCATCCGTCCACCGTGATGACGCCGGGTTTCGCTGCATCGTTGAGGTAGGCGTACATGTCCGCGTCGAACAGTTCCTCGGCCTTTTCGAGCGCCGGGATACCGTAGACGAGCCCGGTGACCTTGACGGTCTTCGCGGGCCGCGTGGCCTGCAATGACCGGTAGCCGAGCTCGAACTCCCACGTGCGGGTGCGTAGCTCCAGGATCTGTCCGCACATGATTCCCTCCGGGTCGGCGAGATCAATCACGGTTCCGGCGCGGTTTGACGTGTAGGTGAGCGTATGCATCATGTGCGCAAAGCCTCCTTGGTGAGCCGCTGTAAGTCGCGTTTGCCGAGTTGCGGGGCATACGCGCTGATGATTGGGCCGATCTGCTCGCGGAAGGAACGTATCTCCTCGATGACGCCGCTCACATCGATATCCCGGCCGGAGAACGATTCCTTGGGTATCTGCCGGCGGTTCATGGCCGCGTATGTGTCGGCGCCATAATATGCGACGGATTTCACATTGGACACGAATTCGCCGCTCTTGACTCGCGCGTTCGCCAACGTGATGTTGTCGCCGCCCGTGATGCTCGCCTTGCCTGGCAGGAGGCCCTCGATGACACTGCCGCCGCCGGCGTAGCCGCGCATCGAAACCCCATAACCGGTGAACAGGCCGCCGGTCTTGGAGGGCGGGCGAACGCCCACGCTGTCATCCGGCACGTCGTTTTTCATATAGTTATCAATGAAGTTGCGGACGATGTTCGTGGTGACCGTGACCTCCCTCGGGGTTTCCAAGGGTTCGTTGTTCACATCGCGAATGGCCTGCAAAGCCTGACCGTTCTTGCCATAGATGTAGCCGGTCTTGGGATCTATCTGCCAGCCGTTCGCTTCGACCATTTTGTCGAACAGGGGCGTGTTGTTGCCCTTGAGGACGCCGGTCTTGTCGTCGATTTTTGCGCCGCCGGCGATTGCCATGGCGACGTCGAACTGGCTCTTATCCAAGTCCAGGTAGCCGGTCTTGGGGTCGATCTTCGCGTTGGTGGCGTCGGCGATCTTCTGCATCAGGTCGGTGTCGTCACCGGTCAATCGCACGGTCTTGTCATCGATTTTCTCGGCCTTGACCTTCACCTTGTCCAGCACGTCGCTGGCCTCGTCCGTGATCGTAATCCTCACGTCGACAGGGTTAGCGGCCTCGCTGTTCATGGATTCGATGCTCTGACGCAGATTGTCGGCCTCGCTGCGGGCCAACCCGTAACGGTCTGCCTGAGCTGCGGCCGCGTCGGCGCTCATGCCGGCTGCGGTCGCGTTGTCGATGTACGCCTGACGTGCCCGTTCGAGGATGTCGCCCGCCTGCTGGGTAGCGGCAGCGGCCTCGTCATGGGCCTGACCCTCCTCGATGATCTTCTGCGCCGTACTCTGCGCGGTCGAGGCGAGACCCTGCAGAGCGGACTGGCTGTCATACGCCTGAGACTCATAGCCCGCCAGAGCGTTGCCGTTGTCATCGAGCACTCGGCCGTTCTTCGCGATGCTCTCGTTAAGGTCGAGTATGCCCTGATTGAATTGGGTGACGGCCTGATCCGCGGACAACTGCACTCCCGGCAGGTTGAGGAAGCCTTTCACCAGATCGTCAATGGCGTCGGAGAGGTCTTTGGTGCCTGTGGTGGCATTGTCGGTGCTGTCGGCGTAGTTGTTGGTGCCTTCGGCGGCCGTGTCTCCGCTGGCTCCCGCCTTGGCGACTTCCTCATTGGTTTTGCTGACCTGTTCCTTGGCTTTGCTGACCTGGTCGGAGAGCTTGTTGTAACTGTCTCGGATACTGTCTGTCTGCATGACGGACATGTTGTTTTCGGCGTTTTTCAACTGTTTGTCGAACAGTTTTTGCGCTTCCTTGGACCCGTTGACGGCCTTTGCGAACGTGCTGTATTTGATGCCGGCTTTGTCGAGTGCTTCTCCAAGAGAGCCTAAGCCGGTGGCGAACTTGTCTCCGAAGTCCCAAGTTTTATCCTCGCCGCTGGCGATTTTCTTGATGAGTGTTTCGACGGCGTTCCCGGACTGGTCGATTGCGCTGGAGAATTCCTTGATGTTGGCTTTAGCGTCCTGCGCGGATTTGGCGAACCCCACAAGCAGCGCGCCCGCGACCGTCAAGGCGATGCCCCATGGGCCGCCCAAGGCGGCGAACAGTCCGCTGCCGATGCTTTTGAAACCGGCCATAACGCCTTGAGAACGACTGATAGTGGTGCCAAACGTGTTTATCTGAGATTCTGCACTGCCGAAAGTTGCGCCCCATGTCTGGAACGCTGACGCGATTCCGGAGCCGAGGCCTATGAGCCTTTGCCCTGGGTCGGCAATCAATCCGAGGGTTTGCGCAAGCTGGCTGCTGCTAGAGTTCAGCGGCCCCATCGCTTTGTGGACTGCGACACTGCCTCCAACCAGAGCCGCCATCAGCACTATGGACTGCTGTACGGGCGTAGGCAATGACGCGAAACCGTCAACAAGGGTGTCGAGTGTCTGCACGAGGGAGCGCAATGGTCCCTGACCTCCCTCGCCCAAAGAGATCATGAGGGATTTGAAAGAGCCGCTCAGATTCTCCAGATCGCCTTTCAGGTTGTTGTTCTTGGCGGCGGCCTGTTCTGCGGCATACCCGGAGTCGGAGACCTTTTTTGTCCAGTCGTCGATGCCTTCCGCGCCCTGCTCGTAGAGCACGTTCGCGGCTCGCACCGCGTCGGCTCCGAAGATGGTGTTGAGCGCGGCATTGCGTTCCTGTTGACTCAGGCCGCTCAAACCGTTCTGCAATTGGCCTGCGGCACCGGCAAGGCCGATGAACTTGCCATTGGCGTCGTACACGTTGATGCCGAGCTCGTCCATGAGGGTCTGCGCCTTGTCGGTGGGGCTGGCCAGTCGTTGGAGCATGGTCTTGAGGCTGGTGCCCGCGTCACTGCCTATCATGCCGGCGTTGGCGAACGCGGCGAGCGTGCCGGTGGTCTCCTGCATGCTGACGCCCATGCTGTTGGCCACCAGACCCGCCTGATTCAATGCGAGGCCGAGGTCATGGGCGGAACCGACGGCCTTGCCTGCGCCGGCCGCCAGCGCGTCGGCCACCTGAGTGGATTCGGCGCCCGTCAGGTTGAACTGTTTGAGGGTGGTGGCCATGAGTTCGGCGGCGTCGCCTACGGCCATGCCGTCGGACGCTGCGAGGTTCAATGCGCCGCTCAAACCGCCGGAGAGAATATCCGAGGTCGATAGGCCGGCTTTGCCGAGTTCGTTGATGGCGTCGGCGGATTCGGTGGTCGAGTATATGGTGTCGGCGCCGGCGTCGATGGCGGCCTGACGGAGCTGATTCATCTCATCTGCGCTGGCTCCGGTGTTGGCCTGCACCGTCGACATGCTGGCGTCGAAGTCCGCCGCCATCCTGACAGCGGCCACGCCCAGCGCGGTGGCGGCGACACCGGCCGCCGCGATGCCGGTGGTGATGAGCTTCGATTTGCCTCCGGCGGCTTCCATGGTGGTCGCGGTCTTCTGGCTTTCGCCGGACACTTTGGCCATGCCGGCGGTGAAATTGCTGGTGTCCGCGAGCAGGCGGACGGTGATGTTGCGGTTCAGGCCACCGGCCATGGCATATCCTCCTGTCGGATCATCGCGGGTTGATGCCCACGGTCAGTGAGTCAAGTTTCGTGGCGGATTCCGCGGAATGGTCCTTGCGGTATTCTTCGAGCCCGATGCGGCGCATCAGGTCGATCTGACAGACGCCGACCTCGCTCGCGTATTTGGTGGGGGCCAGCTCGTCGTGGCATATGCTGACGGGCATCCCGCAGCGCGGACACAGCGTGCGCTCGTATTCGTCGAGTGCGAGCATCCATTCGCGTTCGGTCGCATCCCATTCGGTTTCCGGCGTGTAGCCGGTGATGCGCCTATGCCCGTCCCTTTCCACCCGATACGACGGTTCCCAGCCGAGCCAACGCTTGTAGCTGATGCCGAGCTTCTGGCAGATTCGCAGTTCCCTTACTGTCTGCGGATTATCCGCGAGGCTGATTCGAGTGCGTCTTTTGGGTCGATGAGCTTCGCATTCAGGTCACGGATCGCGTACCAGATGGGGCTGATCTGGCCGTCGGACAGTTCGGTCATGACGTTGGCCAGCTCTTCCACGGGGGTTTCCGGCACGGTCTTCCTGACCATGAGTCTGACGGCGTCGGCGCAGATGTCCTCGATGTGTTGTTTCGGTACGCCGTTCTCGGTGACGGTGTTCGCCTCGAGTACCTGACGCCACTGGGAGAGCGGCAGCGCCTCCAGGGTGATGCGGACGGTGTCATCCTTCACCTCGTCGCGCAGCCTGTCGATTTGTTCGGCGATGCGTTTGGCGGCGGCGTTGCCGCCCTCGGTCACATGCTGCGCCATGGCGCGTTCCAGGTCGGCTCCCAATGCGGCGACCTGTTCGGCCTTCTCCTGATCCAATATGAGGTCGACGTCCACGCGCTTGCGCTTCACTTCCAAAGCCATGATTATCCCTTTCTGAAAGTCTGAAAACCTTTCTGAGAGAGAAGAGAGAATGCCTGTGCGGGGCCAGAAAGGCTTAGAATCCCCGCACGGAAGAACTTGTCAGGCTGCGGTCAGCACGGCGGTCTCGGACTCCCAGCCGGGAGCCTGAGCGAACAGCGGGATCTGACTGCGGATCATGGTGTTCGCATCCGGGTTGATGACCTTCTTTTCGCCGCACTTCACGCTCACGACGGTGAGCTTCTGGCCGGAGGCCAATGTCGCGTCGGTGGCCATGCCGCGGCGACGCACGATATAGCCGGACGCGCCCTCGTGCATGAGGGTGACGGCCTCGTTCTGTTCCTCGTGCTCCGTGTTCGTGTTGTCGATGACCTCGATGCTGATGTCGCCGGAGCTCTTGCGGCCGGGGGCCCCGAAGTCCTGCACGGTGTTCTCGCGCTGGTCGGACACGGTGTCCTGCGACGGGTCGAAGCTCCAGCCGCCAAGCATGACGTAGTTCGAGATGTCGGTGCCGGCCTCGAGCTCGATGATGGTCGGGGCCTTGATGTTCTTGATCGCCGGCACCCAGATGGTGGTGATGTTGCCCTCGGCACTGGTGCCGGGAATCTCTGTACCCAGTTTCAGGGTCATAATGTGCTCCTTGAAGACTTTTGGTAAATGATTGGTTGATTACGGTCGGCTCCACGTGAAGCGGAACCGGAGGACGCGCACCTGGTAGCGGCGCGCGGTTTCGTCGGCGGTCAGACCGGCCGCGTATGCGCCGGAATCCTCGTACAGGGTGAGCTGGCCGACCGTGTAGCCCGGCGGCCGGGTGGGGGAGCGGTTCGCCAACGCGGGAATCAGCATGTCGTCACACCAGATGTTCACGCTGTCGGCGGTGGTGCTGACGGCGCGAACCTCCAACAGGGCGGAGTGGGCGGTGAACCGCATCGTCTCCGCCGCCACATGACGGTCGGTGGAGACGCGCGCGATGATCCACGGCGGCATCTCCGACTCCAACGGCTCCTCCTGCCTGTACACCTTCACGCCGGACGGCATGGAGGGCAGCAGATCGAGAACCGCATTGGTCAAGTCCATGACGCTCATAATCCGATGGCTCCTATCAGCATGTCGTCGGCCGCGTCTCCCACGTATTCGGCGAGCGTGGGCAATTCCTGTTCGGCGAACTGGTAAAACCAGTGGGTTCCGCCGCCTTTCGCGGTGCCGAAGAACGCGATGTTGGCCAAGTCGGAGGCCCCGCCGTCGCGGGGGCTCACGTCCGCGTACACAGTGGTGCCGGTGCTGCCCATTTCGTAGCCGATGCCGATACGGCTGATCGCGTAGTTCGATGATGTCTGCAGGTCGGAGATGACGCCTTCCTTGACGTTTTGCGCGCCCTTCTTCACCGCCTGCGCGACCTTGACCGAAGCCATGGCGTGCGCGGCGGCGACACGACGGCCGAACGCGGTCAGCTCCGAAGCGTCGACTGTCACGTCACTCATTGCTGTTGCCCACCTCCTTCACGTTCCACCGGCATGCGGTCGCATGAGACTTCTCGGACTGCATGTTCAACAACCTGAGCTTCCGCCCCTTGAGATTCGGGTCGGCGGCTTCGGTTATCTCGCACACGTCGCCCGGCAATAAACCCGTGGTGCCGTAGGGGAAATGCACGTACATGCTCCACACGGGGGTGACGGCACCTAACGCTTCGACGATGCCGCCCTCCGTGTTCTCGGCGGCCAGACCGCCCGAGGTCTGCACCTTGCACTTGCCCTCATACACGGTGTTCGCGGCCGGTTCCACCAGTCCCGTTTCGGGGTCGGTGACCGGTTTGCCCATGTGGGTGACGCGGCATTGGTCGGTCATCAATGATTCGGCGAGCTGTCGGCCTCGGTTGAGGATGTGCTGCATGTTCATCGGAACACCCCTATGGCGATGCCTCGCATGCCGAACCTGTTGCGGAGGGCTCGTTTCGTGCCCTCGGGCAGTTCGAGTGCGTCGATGATCTCGGAGTCGCCCTGACGGTAGCCGATCTGCACGTCGTCGATTCGCGCGTACGATTCGTCGCGGTGAGCGCCGGGGCCGCCGTTCGACTGCTGGACGAGTCCGGCTGCGACCATGCTGCACACGAGGCGCACGATGTCCGGGGGGATCGGGTCATAGCCGGCGAGCATGGTGACGGTGACGGAACAGGGGACCATGTTCGGCAGGCTCCACAGGCTTTCCCTGTACAGGGCGTTGCCGAGCAGCTTCCAATCCCCGGTCTGCTCGCCGTCCATGAGCACGCGGCTCACGGAAATCACGGGGCGCATGGGCAGGTCGAGCCTGCGTGAGGTTTCGCCGGGGATGGTCACCGTGTATTCGCCGCGTGTGATGGGGCACCCTGCGGCGTCGCGCACCGCTGCGGAAACCGATTCGAGCAGCTTGCCCGCGAGCTTTTCGTCCGCGTATTCGATGCCGTATGAATCAAGGTCCTTGACCGTTGCCAGCGTGTCCATGAGTCACCCCCTATGCGGTTATTCGGCTTCGCCCAAGTAGGGCATGGCCTCATAGCTGCCGGCCATCACTTGCCCACCTTGAAGTGTACGGTGGCCAGCGCTTCGGGGCGCACGACCTTCGCGCCGTACAGGTGCAGGCCCTTGACGATGTCGTCGAAGCCCTTCTCCTTGCGGGTGGCCTCGACCTTGGCGATCTGCTCCGCGAACGTGGTGGCCGCGTTGGTGCCGGCGATGATGACGTTGCCCTCATCGGTCGGAGCCGAGGCAGAGCCGCCCTTGGCTGCGGGAGCGTTGTTGGACTTGAGGATGGTCATGCCCGCGGCCTCACCGACCACGCCGTTGAGCAGCGTGGAATGAGCGGACTCGGCGCCAGCGACGAAACGGCTGTCCTTGCGCAGCAGACCGTAGAAGTCCGGGTTGACGATGACCCAACGGCCCGCGTCTGGCACGTTCTGCTTATCCAATGCGGTGGCCAGATCCACGATGGTGTCGTACGCCTTGGTGGCGGTGGCGCCGGAAATCGGGTCGAGCTTGCTCTTCGCGCCTGCTGCCATCAGGCCGGCCAGGTACTGGTCGGTCAGGTCGCGCAGCTTGTAGGCGGCGTCCCGGGAATATGCGGCGGTCAGGTTGTTCATGGCCTGGCGCTTCTCCACGTCGTCGATTTCGAACGCGAAGTACTTGCTCTGGTTGATGACGAGTTCGCCGGCGTCCTTGTCTGTGGCCGGTTCGATGGTGATGTCGGTGTGGGCCGTGTAGTCGCCGATGCTGATGTGCGCGATGCCGGTGATGTGCACGGTGTCGCCGTAGTTGGCGATGTCGCCCTCGTAGTCGCGGTTCACTGCGGAACCGTAGACGAGGTTCTTCTGGAGTTCCAGCAGGATGTTGGCGCTCCACAGTTCGGGAATGAAATTGGTGATGGCCATTTAAGGCCTCCTTCCGTTTAGTTGGCTCCGAGCAGGTCCTTCAGTCGCCCGTCCTGTTGGGCTTTGACGATTTCTGCGGGGCTCATGGTTTTCAGGTCGTCTCGGGTGAGCTGACCCTGATGGCGGTCGCCGTCCCGTGTTCCGCTGGGCGGCGTGATGTTCGCACCCGAGGGTGCTTGCTCGGCTTTCCCGAGATAAGGTTTCTGTTCCAGCAGTTCGCCGATCGAATTGGTGATGGCCTGGCTGTCCACGCTTCCGTCATCCGTGACGGTGAATTTGGACAGGTCGAGGTAGCGCAGGGCGTCGGCCGGGTCGGTGAGCTTGCCGCTGGCTGCGGCGCGGACTTCGGCCTTGAGGATGCGCTGGTTGGCGGCGGCAAGGGCCTCGTCCTTGACGGCCTGCTCCTTCCGGGCGGCCTCGTATTCGGCTTCCTTGCCCTGCAGGGCGGCGATCTGTTTTTCGAGTTCGTCGACCTTGTCGGCCTTGGCGTAGGCTTCGTTCAGTTTCTTTTCGAGGTCGCGGTTGACTTTCCGCTGTCCTTCGAACTTCGACTGCCAATCCTCGCCGCCGGTGTTCTCCGGCTTCTTGGACTCGTTGTCGCCTGTCTGCTGGTTCTGGTTTGCGGGATCCATGTTCTTCCTTTCGATTCGCTGGATCATTGCTGGAAAATCTGTCCGCCGGAGGTGACCCATCGGCGGTATTCGCGTTCGCATTGGGCGGCGATTTCGGGGGTGAGGGGCATGCGGCCATCGTTGGGGTTGCGGCCCTCCAATACGGCCTCGTAGCGGAGCTTCGCGGTCTGAACGCGCTTCTCGACGGCGGTCAATAGTTCGACGTGCCCCTGCCGGTACGTGTTGTCGTGCAGCCACATGCTTTTGCGGATCTCGGGCACCTTGCCGCGCCAGTCGTTGTCCACGTAGTAGCCGTTGGCCTTCAACGCAGAGATGGTCTTCTCCCGGTCGCCTCCGGTCAGCGAGTAGATGCCGTCGATGGACAGGCGGCGTTTCATCCTCCGGCCGGACTGCTGGGCGTATTGCATGCTGGCCCACCCGTATCGTGTGGTGCCCTCGCTGGTGGTCAGCGCCGTATAGCCTTTGCCCACCCTTTGCATGCCGCGTTTCGAGTTGACGACCTGGTAGATGTCGGCGCCATCGCGGATGGCCTGCGCGTAATTCGCGCCGAAGCGTTTGTCCTGCTCCTCACGGGAGAGACTTTTGAAACCCTCCATAGGGTCGCTGATCCACCCCTGCTGTTTGGCCATGCCCTGGCTGCAGGGCACGTGGCGGCCGTGGCAGTGCGGGTGGCGCAGGAACCCCTCGTTGAATCGGAACCATTTGCCGGCCAGCAGCATGCATCGGTCGCAGCAGGTGGCGGATTCGACGCGGATGTAGCCGACCTTGGGACGGCTGGTGATGTCCAGTGATTCCGCCTGGCGGGCGGTGTCCATGACCGCCAGAGAGGTAAGCATGACCAGCAGGTTGCGCCCATATTCCAATGCCTCCAACGGGGAGCTGCCGGTGCGTATCGCGTGCAGGGCGGCGAACACGGGGGATTGGAAGTAGGAGGCGACGTCGAGGCCGGACGGAGCCCAGCCTGCGAATGCGTTCGGGTTAGCCAAAGCATGGGGAGTGACGTACACGCCCTGTTCGGCGAGCATCATGCCGCTCGCGTCGATGGCTGTCTCCGCCGACTTGGTTTGGATGGTGGAGAACAGGGTGAGGAAGTCGCGGCTTATCGACTTCCACGACGCCTGGATGTTATTGGCGTCGACCCTGTTCCATGTTCTGCGTGCGGCTCTGTCCGCCGCCAGCTCCAACGTCGCCAGCCGTTTCTGACTGTAGGCCAGCACCTGAGATTCGACCGCCATCAGCGCCTCCGATCTGCAGGGCACGGTTCAACGATTCGAGTTCGGGGTCGGCCATCTCGTCGGCGCGCATGCGCATGATGCGCTGCACCTCGTCCGAGCTTTGCCCCATCTGCTCCGCGACCCATTGGATCGGGAAGCCGAGCTGCTTGTATTTGAGCATCGCGTCCGCCATCAGGGTTTCGCTGCGATACTGCGGGGTCGCGAACTGCACCTTGGAGTCGGCGATGATGTCCGCCTCAGCCACGTCGTTCTCGTAGCGCATGGCGATGCTGCAGATGTCGCGGATGGGGGATTTCAGGAAGCTGATGCGTTCGATGGTCTTGGATACGAGGCCGGCTTCGGCGACCTCGTAGCCGGTGGCCGGAACCTCCGCGTTCGTCAGCAGGTAATGGCCGGGGGTGCGTGTTTCGGCGGCGATATGCTCCACCGCTTTTTCGATGACCGGGATGAACACGTTCAGGTTCGAGCTTGACCATTCGCCCAGGTTCACGTTGTCGCCGGTGAACTGGTAGATGCGCTCCAGCACCTGCTTGTCGAGTTCGATGGGCTTCTCGCCGACCTGCTGTCCATCCTCGTTGTAGACGGGCTCGACGAGCGGGTCTCCGCCGAGGATGACTCGTGCCGGCAGTGAGGCGTAGTCCAATGCGTTCAGCAGGTAAGCCCATACGACGTTGACCGTGTCCTGCATCGATTCGACGTGCGCGATGTCGCTGATCGGCGCATTGTCCAATAGCATCTGGTTGCGGAACTCGCGCAGGGGGATCGTGTCCAGACCGGTGGGCTGAGGGTCATTCATCTTCCAGCCGTACACGTCGGGCGGCACGCGCTGGTCGGTCAGATCGAGCATCTTCTTGCGTTCCATGCTGACCGTCCAGCCGGGCAGCATGAGGGTGCCGTACTCCTTGTCGTCGCCCTGCTGGATGAGGAACCCGGCTGACGGCTGGCCGGTGCGCGCATCGTAGATGACTGCGGCGCTGTCCGGGTGCTCGAACGTGATGCGGGCCCTGCCGTCGACCTGCGTGACCAAGGCGAACGCGCGGCCCGTGGTGGTCATCATCAGCGCGGCTTCCTGAAGTCCGCGTTCGAAGTCGTTGCGGTCGAGGCATTTCATGATGCCGGTGCCGAGCTTCACGTCATCATAAGGGACGAAGCCCTTGAACTTGATGCGTTCCACTGGGGCCTGCGCCACGGGGAGGCACCAGTTGTCGGAGAAGTCGGAGAACCGGTCGCTCATGTAGCGCTTGAATTCCTTGGACGCGAACTTGAGCTTGCCGCGTTTGCCCAAGACGTAATCGGTGTGGGTGCCGATGCTGGGTCGACGGAACTGGATCTTATCGGCCAGTCGGTTCGCCAATGCGGACAGTTCCTGCTGGCTGTATTCCATCAGTACCTCCTTCTGGTCGATGATCCGGTAAGCATGTAATTGTGTTTGCGAGCGCCCCAGCCGGCGGCCCGTGCGTCGCATGCGGCTTCGTGGGCGAGCACGCTGGTCACGGCGGCGTCTATTTTCCTGTTCTGTTGGGGTTTCGCCAGTCCGTAGCGTTCCAGGGTCTTGGCGACCTTTCGCGCGTTCATCATGTGGGTGCGGGTGATGGGGCAGCCGTCCTGTGTGATGCGATGTGTGGTCAGGTCGGCTTCGAATCGGCGCAATGCCTCGTAGACGGCTCCGATGCGGGAGCTGCCCGACATGCTCCATGGCATGAATTTCTTCGGCCCGTAGGCGCGATCCCATGCTTCTATCTCCGATTCCCATGACAGTTCGTCGCGGAAGCCGGGGTCGCAGTAGGCGCGTTCGATTTTGTAGCGTTCGTTGAGTTCCGCCCATGCTGCGGATACCTCGGCGCGGGGGATGCGCCCGCCCCATTGTTTCGGGTTCCAGATGGTCGCACGCTGGTCGGGCCCGTATCGGGGTGTGAATATCAGCCCGTCGAGGGTCTCCATCTTGATGCATGTCCAGTCGTCGTTCTCCGAACCGTCGAAGCCCGCGCATACGCGTGTGCCTTTTGGCGGGTTCGGCAGCCAGAGTTCATGCGCCGGCATAGCAGCTCTCCCATAGTCCGTCTTCGAGCCATGCGCCGCCGCCTTGCACCAGACGGTTCCCGAAGAACCGTTCCGCTTGGGTAGGGTCGGTCTTCATCAGCGCCTTGGCTTCCGATTCGATGGAGTTCAGGTCGACCCATGGTGAGCCGCGGTACACGTATTCGAGCATCTTCAAGCGTTCGGATTTCAGGTTGAAGTCCAATGGGCGGCCGTCGCGGTGTCGCAATGATTTCGCGAGATCGGGGTTCCGGTAGAACACGAACACGTCGTCCTCGGCGTTCTCGAACACTTGCTGCGCGTAACTGTCCTCGCCCGGATCCCATGCGTTCGTCCACGCATGTGTGCGGCCGCCCATGCCGGCGGCTCCTCGGCGCTGCGTGGTGGCGACCGCTATCATGCCGTTCGATTTCGTGTACAGGCCGGCCTCGTCCTGTTCGGCGTCCGTGATCGGGTTGCCCAGACGGGATTTCGCCGAGGCGGTGACCACGTCGATGCGGTCCAGGTCCAAGGCGTCGGCCTCGCCTTCGCGCCCCGGCTGCAGTATGCGGATGAAGGTGTCCCTCACGCGCATGAGCTCCTTGAGCGGGCCCAGCAGGATCGTCGCCACGAGAGGACGGTAGATGTTGCGTACCTGTTCCTCGGAGTTGGCGGTCAGCTGGATGAGCGGCGACGGATGTCGACGGCCTTTCGGCTCGCCCGGATTGTACGGCCACTCCCAGCCGCACGGACAACCGTTGTCAGCGCAACGGTACACGTCGCCTTCCTGTGCCCAGCCATCGAAGATGGTGGGCCCGCAGCCCTCGGCGGCGGTGAAGAACGCCGTGCATGGCCCCTTGCCCCATTTCTGCGGTCCGACGGTCAGCGTCATGCGGTATTCGAATGCCTGGTTGAGTACCATCGGGTTGTCGACGGTGACTTCCTCGGGCGGCACATATGGGGCGTCCTCGCGGATGCGCCAACGGTTCGCCGCCAGCCAGTACTGCCAGTCGGACAGCACCACTGGACGGCCTCGCAACGGGCCGTCAGGCTGCCGGCAGTGACGTTCGATCCATGCGCACACCAGATGCCCCAACGTGGGGAAGTCGATGAGCCATGAATCCTCGTCAGCCATTGCCGCTCATCCGACGCTGGTACACATGCCTCGTCTCGTCCATGGGAGAGCGTTCGGCGGCTGATTCCTGGTTCAGCTCCTTGGCCCTGCGGCGCGTGAACTCCGAATCGACTGGCTTCCGCTCGGCCTCCGCTTCGATTTTCCAGCCTAATGCCTGCAATCCGGCGGCGCTCATGCCGACGCGGTCGGAGATGCGCAGCAGCACGGTCAACGCCGTGGGTGCCGGCGCGATCTCGCATGCGGTGGAAAGCCGCGCGTACAACGCCAGTTCCCGGATCATCCACTTGAACTGGGGCAGATGCCAGGCGCGTGCCTGAGGCAGCTTCCACAGCCACTTCCACTTCTCCGCCTCAAGTTTGCGGACGCGCTCGTCATCGGCGGGCTCCAAGGGCCATTCCGGCGGCTTCATCCGGCACTCGGTGTTCGGCAGGCTCTGCAATGTGTATCCGAGTCTGCGGCTCTTCTCGCTGTTCGGGTCCTTGGCCGGCCCGGAGCGTACTCGTTTGCCTCCACTTGGCATGATGTTCACCTCTCGTCATGGCCTTGCGCCCTAGCGACAGATCAACGAGACCGCCCTCGCGACGGCCCGCCAGCGATGTTTGAACCCTGCGCACCCGACAGACAGCTCACCGGCGGTCAGGCAGGGGTGGTCGATACCCCACCCCCCCTGGGTGTTGCCGGTCGTTTTTGCGGGGATGTGCGGCTGCTGATTGTTTTTACTGTTTGGTATTGAAGCCTGCTGGTCTTGTTCTGCCGGTTTTCACGTCGTGGCATTGTTTGCATAATCCTCGTCCGAACTTCGGGTCGTTGGGGTTGAGTCGCATGTCTATGAGTTCGATTCGCTCGTATGGGTAATGGTCCGCGATTGTGCTTGGTTTTCCGCAGAGCCCCTTGTGTTTGCCGCAGCCTCCGTGCTCGGGGTCGCCGGGGCATGTGCAGTATGGGTCTCGTGCGAGCACCTGCCTGCGAAACGATTGATGTCCCTTGGTGTTGTATGGGTTGCGTCCACGGGTACGGGTGCGGTCCCGTTGGGCTCGGGTGCAGGCGTCGCATTTGCGTGCCGGTGTCTCGATGAGGTTCGGACATCCGGGTGTCGAGCAGACTCGCCAGCTCATGTGTGCCTCGCAGTCATTGTGTCCGTTGGCGTGTCTTGGTGTCCTCGGCTTGCATATCTATAGTTATTGTGTTACTATAGATATGTCAGCCAAGGAAAGGAGGTGAACATGGAACAGATCGCGGAGCTGCTCAAGGCCATCGGGGAGTTCCTCTCCGGATTGGGTGCGGCACTCGCACCCATCGCCGCCGTGGCCGTCGCATTGATTGCGAAGAGCAAGCCGCGAAAGCCGCTGAACAGACGGCGCAAGCGGTAACAAGAGCCGTGGATTCCGGATAATCGTACTATCCAGAGCCACGGCTCCACTCCCAACTATTCCATGGAACATCATGAACGGCAAGATAGGAATCATCGCACTCATGTTCGGAGTCGTCAGCCTCGCGCTGGCCATCGCATCCCAGAGCGTACCGGCAGGTGTGTTCGGAATGTGCTCGGGCGTGCTGGGTTATCTGGCAGGAAGGGCAAGCAATGGCGACTGAATACCTCGGCGTCAAGCAGGTCGCAGAACGCCTCGGCATCACCAGTGGCGGCCTGCTCAACCTCAAGCTCCCCGAACCCGACGCCACGATAGGGCGCACGCGCGGCTGGTTGCCTGAGACCATCGATGAATGGAACGCTCAACGTCCGGGACGTGGTGTCGGAGGGGGGAGACCACGCAAAAACAAAGCATAGATACGCGAAAACCCAGCCACATGAGCTGGGTTCTTCGACACTAATCCACTGACATTATGCGGTCACAGTCAGCTCTTTGTCAAGTCCGCCACTGATGACGAGCCGGTAGACGCTGCTGTATGAAATGCCTTGGGGCGTGACATCAAGCTTGCCTCGGGATTTCCACACGGTGAGCGTATGCCTTTTGACGGTGATTCCCGCGTCCGTGAACACCTTGGCTATCTCAGCCGCAGACCCGCGCCTGGAATCATCCCAACACAACGTCTTGAGCCTACGCAGTTTAACCGTCTGCGCTCGCTGTTCCCTCCCGCAGACCGGGCATGTCACCCACTGGTCTGCCGCCCCAGCGGTGAGCATGGTCTCGCATAGTTCGCAGGTTCCTATCTCGCGGCGTTGCTCCGGCGGGTCCAGCGCAGCATCGACTTTGCGTGCGATGCCGTCAACGACGTGCATGTAGAAGCCCGCGTCCGCGAACGTGGCGAGCCTGGGGTGGCCTGCGCATGCGATGAGCGTGGCCTTCAGATCCTCGTTGCGTTTGTCTTTGCGCCAGTCCAAGGCGTCGATGCCGTCGAGGCAACGCCATAGTTCACGGGCCGTGGCGTCGAGCATGTCGATCAGGTCGAGCACGTCGAGCCTGATTGGAGTCGGGGGAGTGGCGGTCTGGATTCGCGTGGGCGAATGCCCGCCCGGATGCAGGGTCGCGTCCAACGAGTCATGCAACGGCGTGACGTCGCGCGCCAGTCGCAGGAGCGTGCCGGCGAAACGCAGTTCGCACGTCTCGCACAGTGAATACCCCCCTTCGGTTATCGTTTTGCAGTTCTGGCAGTTCACGTTGGCCCCTTCCGGCTGGTCGGCTAGAATAATGTTTGCTTCTCATCGCCCTGGCCGACCATGGTTGGGGCTTTCTCGTATTTGAGCCGCGAATACGGCATATTCCAGATGCGTTTGAATTCGGCTATCTCCTGTTTCGACAGTCTCGGCCCGCCCCACGGTTTGCCCGGCGGACGGTCTCTTTTCGGCGGCGTGAACGGTTTGACGCTCACCCGAGCCAAATGGCATGTATGCCCGGCGAGGTATTGGCCATCCGGCCTGATGCCCGCGCTCCCGCTCACGCTGCGCAACAACGGATAGCCGACTGATGGCAGCCATGTGACGCGCGTCAACGGGCGGCCGAGGATTATCGCCACGGTCAGGTCGTCACCCTCCACACACCCGTAATCCCACGACTCCCACACGGTTTCCCGATCCTCGATGACGTACAGGCCGCACCCCTCGCAGACGGTGACAACGAGGGGACTCGTTTTCGGGATGAACGCGCGAAGCCATGCGGGCTTGCGTTCACGGGCGCGTGGCCTGCTCACCCCTCCATTGCCTTTCTTCTTGCCGCGTCGAACGCGATTCCGATGATGTTCTCCAACCACGCGCCGGGGAGCGTGATGAACTTTCGGGTTTCGGCCATGGCGGCGGCAATCTTCTCTTCGGTGATTTCACGTGACGCTCCGGCCTTGTATCCTTGTCCCCACGCCCACTGCAGGCCACTGTCGACGTACGACGGGTCACGCTGCTTCTGCGCCTCGATTTCACTGCTGATGATGCTCATTCGTTTCCTCCGTTTCGTTGTTGATTGCAGTTTCGATTCGTATGCACAGGTCGAGCGCTTCCCGCCAGCCGGCCTGGTAGCCGAGCACATACGCCTCTGCCGGCGACTCGCTGCCCAATCCCGCTGAGGCCAGTGCGCTGAGCGCCCGTTGAATCACGTCAATCGGTCCGGCCATGGGTCAGTCCTCCCATTTGATGTCCTGGATTTCATGCAGCACCGCTTCGCAGGCGGTGATGAGTACGCTGAGCATACGGCGGCCGTGATGGCCTCTCTGGTCGAGGTTGAACAGGTCGGGATGGCCTTGACTCCACTGGTCGATGCTGATGGAGGCGATTGGGATGGTTTCGACCAGATTGGTGTCAGCATCCTCGCAGAGGTATTGGATGGTGACGGATTCTTTCATGCTTTCTCGCTTTCGGTCGTGTAACAGTTCGCGTCGAGCCAGTCGGCGATGACGCGGAAGTCCTTGGCCCATTGGATGCGGGTCTCCCGCTCCCGCTCGTCCTTGGGAGCTGGTTTCGGCTCATTGAGGTTGAGCAGTCCGTATTCGGGTTTCTTCAGATAGTGGCAGCGGGCGCGTCCGCGTCCCTTGCCGGCTTGCTTGTAGTTGATGAGCTGGAGTATGTGCAGCATCTCCAACGCCTTGGTCGGATCGAAGTTCGGGGTCTCAGAATCCGCATCGAAGCGCTTTCGAAGCTCGGGCGTGGTTCCCTCTCCATTGCCAAGCTCCCATGCGGTCGCTTCGATCTGCTCCCTGAATGTGAGTGCCATCTTCCGGTCTCCTTTCTGACGTTTTCTTGATTGGGAACAACTAGTGTCGTTGACGTGCTTTTTTTGCTGTTCCGGAGGGCCGAGTCGCAGTTGTTCCCGCACCCACCCACACACGTAGTGTGGGTGGGGAGTGCTGGGAACAGCTGGACATCGCTACTCCAGTTGTTCCGGGAACAACTCGGAACAACTGGGAACAACGGGAACAACTAGATTTCGAGATGGTTTTCCTTATCCAATTCGCTCGCCTCCTCCCTGCTCATCCGATCCACGAAAGCGTCCGATTTCGGGTCGTCCATCTGCCGGTATGGTCTGACGCTGGCGTAGATGTTCCGGTTGTTTCGTCCGGAGCGGTTGCTGATCCATCCGCCCTCGAGCAGCCGGTTGATGGCGGTGAGCACGGTGGTCTTCCGGGCGCTTGAACCGTTGTCCTTCAGTAGTTCGATGATCTCGGTCTGGTTCGGCTCCTCGGGCGCGTTCTCGATGATCCGGCTGATCTTCTCCATGAGCCCGGTGGGTCGTTCGAGGCCGCGCTGTCGCGTGGTTTCATCGCTGGGCATCATGTTGGGGCGTGCGATGGTGACGCGCATGAGTTTCGGGTCAGTGCTGTTGATTTCGATGCGTGCGGCTTCGCGCAGGTGGCTGCCGTTGCTGCTCCAGCTGACGGCGCAATGCTCCTCGATCTCGCTGATGCGGTCCTTGCCTGATTTGATGACGATGGTGCCGCGCACGCCCTTGCCGACTGGTTTGGTCATGTCCACCGAGTAGCTGATGCCGTCGATGAGTGCGAGTTTCTGCATGCTGCCGCCGGCGTAGCGGCCCCGGTTGTCCTTGCTTTTGACGACGTGGTCGATGAGCACGACTGCTGGCCCACAGGCGCTGATGAGTCGTGGCATGGTGTTGTACCAGGCGGCGATGTCGTCACCGCTGTTGCTGTCGAGGCCGGCGTAGGCGAGGCAGCTGGTGACGCCGTCGATGATGGCCAGCGTGGCCGTGTCCGCGTAGTCGAGGGTTTCCTTCCAGCCGTCGAGGCTGGTGGGGCTGCTCGGCTTGGCGCTGGGCCGCACGTAGTGTAAATGCTGCACGATCTGTTCGCCGGTCACGCCGAGCAGCAGGAGACGCTTGACGATGTTTCTGGCGGAATCCTCATAGTCGATATAGATCACGTCATGTCCCTGTTTGAGTTCCTGGGCGGTGGCGATCTGGGCGAGCATGCTTTTGCCGCAGCCGGGTTCGCCGTGCAGGTCGTTGACCGCGCCCCTATAGAAGAGGCCTTGGCCGTCCTCTCGTTGGAACACGGTGGGCGTGGGCGGCAGTTCAATGCCGGAAGCGAGCTGGGTGAGGTCTTCGAACTGCCAGCTGGAGGAGGCGTTTTTACTTGCCTCGTGACTTTCCATTGAACCGTTTTGAACCGATGCGACGGGTGTTGAACCGGCTTGAACCGGCATTGTTCCAGTGTTTTGAACTGCTTCCGGGTGACTTTCCTCCATTTGACTCGCAGCCGCGTTTTGGGTGAGTTCGTCGAACTCGCCGGGCGTCATGCGTTCGATTTTCGACTGCTCGCACGGATCCACATGCGATTGCACGCCGTTGACCTTCTCCATCGCGCCACTGAGAATGCTGGCCCATTCGCGTGCCGCCTCACGCTCCTTGCCTTGACGGTCGGGGGCCACCTCGGCGATGAACCGTGGCTTCAATTGGCTGATGGCGTCGAGCGCTCCACGGTGTCCTTCCTGCGCGAAGTTAACCAACGCCCAGACGGCCTGCAGCGTGGTGTCATGCCTTGAGCCTTTGCTTGCCGGGTTGGCGAGCGTCTTGTTGAGGAACGTGTTGACGGCCTTGCACATGCGGTCGTCGTATTCCCTCGGATTCGAGGGGGTTAAAGTGGTCGAATTCGACACTCTGTCGGGTTTGCGCAGGTAGTCCACCCACTTCCATGGCAGTGTCGCCAAGTCGCCGATATGGGGGAGCGTGCCGGAGAATGCGCCGCTTGGCGTGTACCAGCAGTACATTTCGCCGCTCGGGTGGATCGACGGCCAGACCACGGAATACCGGTGGCCGGGTTGCAGGATGTCGACGCCCTCGATGGCGCCGCCCTTCCACGCGAGCCCTTCGGGCACCTTGTAGAACAGGTGGCGTGCCGGCGAATCGATGCCGTGCGACGTGCTGCTCCACGTGGCCGGCAATGCTCCCAGCTCCTGGCTGAGTTCGCTGATGCCTTTCGCCCCGTCTGCCTTGACCTGGTGCCCTTGTTCGGCGTCGATGTCCAGAACCAATACGCCTTCGGGGATGACGATGCCCGTGTTCGCAGTCGGATCCGACTGCGACCAGACCTGTACTTGTTCGTCGGTGACGGGTTTGCGGCTGCGTCCAGTGAAACCGCTGGGTGGTGGGGTCTTGCGGCCTTCCGGCAGGGGGATGACCTGCATCCAGCCGGCAGCACGGTACATGGGTGCGGCTGCCGCGTATCCGTAGATGTCGATCATCCTTGAAACTCCTTTGATGTGATGTGAATATGTGTGGTGCCGTGCACGCCTTTGCATACGTGCCGGCCGCTTGGATACGGCTACGGCGGTCGGGACTGGACTCAGTCCTTGTCGGAATCCTTGCTCTTGTGCCAGCCCAGGAGCACGAGTCTCACGCTCATGAGCTGGAGGCTTTCCGAGTCGACGTCACGGAAACCGTCCTGATCGGAGGCGAGGGAATCCATGTCTTTCATCAGTTCGAGCCACTGGTTCTGCAAATGTTTCAGCAGTTCGTCCATCAGAATTCACCGGTTTCCGGCATCTGTTCGGAACCCCCGTGGTATTGGGGTTGCGCCTGGTCGGTGACGGCGGTGACCGCTTCGACCGGCACGCCCAACAATGCGGCTATCTCCTGCGGGCTTTTGCCCACGGCCTTCAACTGGTTGACCTTCATCGGATCAGCCTGCTGCTGTGGCTGGCCGAGCTGTACCGGCTGGGCGGGTTGCTGCGGCTGCTGCTGCGTCGGCGGGTTCCATGGGTCGACCGGAGCCGGCGCATATCCCTGATTCGGGGCCTGCATGGGCTGCTGTGGCGCGTACTGTTGCTGCGGGTATGTCGGCTGGGCTTGCTGCATGCCGGGCTGCTGGGGTTGGCTTCCGTTGACGAGACTGTTGACGCTGGAAGCGGGTTCGATGTGGAATTCGAACACTTTCGGCGGTTGGGGCGCGTCGCCCCGCTGGCCGAGACCCACGAACCGTTCCGTGATGGTGTCGCCCGGCTTCGGGATCTTCACGCCCGCCTGACGGCAGGCATCGCGAAACGCCTTGAGCTGGATGCCCCAGCCTTTGATCCAGAGAGAACGGCGGCCGTCATCGTCATCCACGCTCGGGTCGCGCAACTGGGTCTGGATGATGACGTGGATCTGCTCCTTCGGGTGTCCGTCGTTCCAGAAGGCGGGCTGCTTGGTCTGGAAGTCGTTGACCTGCGTGGTCTCGATTTTTTCGATGACGCCGGTCACCGAGTCTCCGGGCTGGCTGTTCGCGCCGAAGTACGCTTTGGCGCTGTTGCCGGCGAGCAGGTCGCCGAGCGAACTCAACTGGGCTGGCTGCCGTTGGGGCTGCTGGTAGCCGTAACCCTGCTGCGGATAACCGTACTGTTGCTGTGGCTGTCCGAACATGATTGTTTTCCTTTCGTTATTCGGTGAACTGGTATTCGGATTCGATTAGGGGGATGAGTCGGAGCCACTTGTCGGGAACGTCCGGCCACGGCTTCTCGTCGAACTCGGGAAGCGCGCTCATATCCGGCCAGACCCGGCCCTTGCAGGAGAAGCACTTGTCGGGCCCGGCCGCCGGCAACTGTTTGATCCAGCTGTCGCGCACCTCCACGCCCTCCGCCTGCTCCACGCAATCCATGAGGTTGACGAGCAGTTGGGCGCGGCTCAACGCCCACTTGCCGGGCTCCGGGTCGAACCTGGTCTCCCAGGGCAAAGCATCACCCAGACTGGTCTTGTTGCGGGGCAGGAAATAGATGCAGTTGCGTTCCACCCGTTCGCCCTCGTTCTGCAGGCCCATGCCGTAGAGCGACGCCTGTATCCGGTATTGTTGCGATGGGCCGTGGGCTTTGACCTTGGTGACGGTTGTGTTGCCGACGATCTTCCAGTCGATGGTGCTGTTGGTTTTGCGGTCCCATAGGTCGATGCTGCCGGTCACGTCGTAGCCGCCGTGGAGGCCCTGCAATCGGCCTACGGTGACCCGGTACTCCGGGCGCCACCGTTCCGCGAGACAGTGCACGTTGTCCTCGCTCGTGTAGGGGAATTGGAACGCCGGCTCCCCGTTCAGCTCTCGGAACATGGTTTCGAAGTGCGCGTGCACGCATGTGCCGATGAACGGCAGCCAGCCCGGGGAGCGTCGCTCCGGCCAGCCCGCCAGTTTCGCGGCGAGGCAGTGCACGCAGTCCGTGCCCAGTTCGGACGGGCCTATCTCACGCTGCAGTTCGCGCGGAGCGTTGGCGATATTCGCTTCGATGAGCTGGCGAATCTCCGGCCACAGTTGCGGCTCCTCCACGGTGCCGATTTTGGTTTTCGGAGTGACTGGCGGCTTGCCCATATCGGGTGCCGACTGCGTCATGGGCGGTATGTCCACGGGGATCGCATCACCCTGTTGGGCTTGTGCGACGGCGAGAATGGCCTCATTCATGCTCACGGGTTTTCACCTCCTTGAGAAAGTCGTTGATCTGTTTCTTGATGTCCGCCAACGCGGTCCGGTTGAGCCGTGTGATGACCACCGCCTCGTTGATGTTGTCGAAACGCAGCGTGTAGGTGCCGTCATCCGCCGGCATGATGGTTACCGGCATGCTGCCGAAGGCCATCGAATGCACGGGGAAGCCGGCCTTGCCTTGCGTCTCCAGTTCGCGTATGGCCTTGTGGATGCGTCTGGCGACGGTGAGGCCCAGCTCGTCGAGCTGCTCGGAACGGATGACGTACAGGTCGTCGGTCAGCTCGTTGCCGTTCTCGTCGTGCAGGTCGTAGTCGGCGATGGCGTTTTCCACGATCTGGGCGATGCCCAGGCTGGACAGTTCCGCGCTCATGAGACCACCACCGTCGGCTTGCCGCTCATCGCGTAATCGGCCACCGCGTCCGCCGACAGCAGCTTCTCCAACTGGCTGAGCGGCCTTGGCTTCAACTGGTAAGCTCCGGGATACTTGGTGGCAGGATAGGCTTTTTCGAACGTGCCGGCGTTGATGCGGCGCGCGCCCGGCTTGACCTGCACTTTCAGATTGCCGGCCTGGTAGGTGCCGGCCGGATGCGAGTCGAGGATACGGGATTTGAGATTGTCGATTTCCTCCTGTCGGCTGGCGATCTCGGCCTGCAGTTCGACGATGCGCGCCGCCTGCGCGGCGAACAATCCTTGGCGCAGTCCCTCGTCCGGGTTCACGGCCTCCGTGGTTTCGATGGTTGACGTGTCATTCGCAGTCATTTGGTGTGCCTTTCACGATGATCTGGGCGTGGGTGGGATACCACGCCGTCTGATGGTTCGGGTATTGGTTCGCATGCCGGTTGCAGCTGGTGACCGCCTCGTCCAGTCCGGTGGGCTTGCCGAGCGGCCCGCATGTCCTGCAACGCGGCATCCAGAGACGCCGGTCAGGCATCATGCTTGTCCTTGGAGGTGAGTCGCAGTCCGGCTATGACCTCCGCCGAAGCGTCCGGGTTGCGCAGCAGCTTCGATATGGCCGCGCCTTCCTTGACGGTCAGTTGGGCGATGGCGATGGCCGACGTGACGGCCGTATGCTGCTCGTTGGTGAGTATGATCTTGTCGGACAGCAACAGTTTGGTGGCCTTGTCGATGAACGTGGATGCGGCGTTCGTGATCCCGTTCGCGGTCGGCACCAGGGCCGCCAGTTCGAAGCTCAGGTCCTCGTCGGATACGAGCGCCTGTTGCACCATGCGTGGCTCGTTGATCGGCTTGCTCATGATTGTTCTCCTTGCTTGTTCGGCTCCCATTCCGGGAGCGGTTTGATACTGATATAGAGGTGCGGCTCGTACTCGTGCCCGCAACAGGTGTAGGGGTCGCCGCTCTTGCGCTTCCGGTAGCGGCCCTTCGACCCGTAGACCCATAGGTCGGGCATGCGCTTGCTGGCGTGGGATTCGACGACCTGCGCGTCATCCACGTAGGCGACGCCGTTCAATGAATCCAAAACCAGCTTCAAAAGGTTGTCGAGGTCGGGCCGACCCCTATGGTTCATCCAGAACTCCGCCTCCAAGCGCACGGGGCATTGGAACGGTTTCGCCTGCGGGTATTTCAACCGGAATTCCGCGAACAGGCGTTCCTCCGCCCTGACGGTGCGTTTCGGAGTGATCGCATGCCCGTTGTAGACGCGGGGCCTGCCCTTCGGCACCGGGTCGCCCGGCAAGCAGAGCGTGAACTCACTTGGCTGTTCCATCGCCGCCCCACTTCAACAGGATTCCCACGAACATGAGCGGCAGGATGACCGCCAATGCGAGCGAGCCGGTTATCATCCACTGCGGCGTACCCACCGGACTTGGGATGCGACTATGCGTGCCGGCGAAACCGACCAGCCAACCCTCGCAGAACGTGAGAGCCAGCAGCACGGCCGATTTCTGCCCGTCCGTTAACCTCGGCCGGGGTCGGCGCATACGCTTCTTTTTGCGCAATGCTTCGATGCTCATTCCGCAACCTCCTTGCGCTTGCGTTGGATGGCACGCAGCAGGGTCAGCGACTGGCTGAGGATCATCGACGCCTCGAACGCCAACTGGTTCTCACCCAGCTCGAACAGCGCGTGTTCGAGAGAGCCGGCCGCGTCATGCACGTCACTGGCCACATCGACGGCGTGCTGCCACTGATCGACCGGATGGAACAATCTTTCCTCCACGGTGTCCTTGTCTGGATCGCACACCGGACAATCGCACTTGCCGGTTTCCGGCTGGCGCGTCTCCTCGTCCAACTCCTTCTCCAACTCAGCCTCTCCTCCCTCAAGCAGCTGCTCCATGAGCTCCTTGAATGACATTCCCTTCGGGATCTCGACGCCGATGGCGTGGATTCCGGTAATCTTGTGTCCTGACATCACTTGTTTTCCTTTCAATGTGATTGGTGATGTTGGTGCCGGCGTGAACCTTGGACAGTGCGACGCCGGCACCTCTTCCTTTTCTCCCGGTTTTGAATCCGGGAAACCCTTATTCGCCGTAGACCAGCTCCTTGCGGCTTATCGCGCACCGCCGGTCCCGGTAGTCGATGACCTCCTGTGGATTCCAAACGAGCCTGCGGCCTACGCGTTTCGGCGCGGGCGGATACCGGCCTCCCCACTTGTCGTGGCACGACCACACGTAGAGACTGCCCTTCGAGACACCAAGGAAGCTCGCCACCTTGGCGATCGGCCAGCCGTCAAGAGACGATTCGATTTGACTACCGGCCATCACGCACCCGCTTCCAAGTCAAGGGGAGTGCAGCCCAGATACTTCTGGATGAGGTACTGCTGGCCCTTGGGCGTGACCTTCGTCGTGAAGTTCAACGACACATGACCATCCGAATGGGCGATCGATGTTTCCTTGACCTCGAACAAACCCAGTTCCATGCTCTTCTGCGTCGGCATGTTCGGATTCCTGTTGCGCTTCATCAGGAAACCGTCCTCACGCAATTGCTTGAACAACCGGTTCTGGCCGGTCTTCACGCCGTTCTGTTTGAGGATCTTCGCCAATTCGCCGATCAGAATGCTCCTCTTGCTCGTGGCCACCGCGTCCGCGAACAACACCTTCGGCTTCTGCTCGTCCAACTGCTTCCGTTGTTCTTCGATGGTCTTCTGCGCGATGAGCACCGCGCGCGCCATCGTCTCCTCCGGGGTCTCGCCCTGGGGAATGTAACCGCCGGTACGACGGATCTGGGGCACTACCTCGTCGAACAGCCAATGCTCGAACTCGACCGCGCTGGTGAGCTTGCTGCTGGCGATGAGGCGGTACACGTCGCCTTCGGTGATGAATACCATCTGCTGGATTCCACCGGCCGTCTCAAGGGGTCTGCGAATCACCGACCCCTTGCAATGCTGCTTAACGGCATCGGCCGGGCGCTTGTATCCGAGTGCGGTGGCGACGTGCTTCGCGCAGAACAGCACCGTCCCGTTCCCGGTGGTCACCGTGGCGACCGGGTTGCCCCGAAACTCGAAGGGCTGTACATTGGATTCAGTCATTTTGGACCTTCTTTCAATCTGACATTCGCCGCCGCTCCAATCGGCGGCATTTTTTGTGGCTAGAATCTGAGCCATGTGGAAATGGCTGGCGGACAACTGGATGGGATTGACGGCGTTGCTGCTGTCCTTCGACGCGGAACGACGCCTGTACCTCTCGACCGATTGGGGAGTGGATAAGACGGATGGGGACGGGTGGATACTGCGCAACAACGGGTGGCTCACCGAACGAGACATTCGGGTGACGCCGACTGGCGGCGCTATCGTCGAATACCGTGGAGCCTCCAAGCTCAAGCGCCATGAGTCCGGCACCGTCATCGTCGCGATGGTCGAGACCTCGAAATCGAGAGACATCCGCGTATCCTCGCGAAGAATCCTGTTCCGGCATTCCCGGAACCTGTCCCTATAGACCCCGGCCCGACATCCACGGGCTCGAGCCCACGGAGACAGAAATCGATGTCTTCCTTGTCGCAGACGACGAGTCCCGTGTATTCGACCCAGCATTTGCCGTCATCAAACACGCGAACCGTCATCGGGTGGCCGTCCAACCATCTGACACGATCCATGTCGATGCTGAGAATACGAATCAGCGCACGGGCCCTCTCACGTTCCGCGCCGCCAAGCCGGTAGGTCCTAACCATCACGCCACCGCCTTTTGATCGTCCAGAATGAACTGGTTGTTGAGGAAGTCGCTGGGCTGATATCCGGTGAGGTTGGCGAAGGCCTCGATGTCCGTGAGGGACAGGTCGACTTTGCCGTTGATGCGGCGCGAGACTACGTCGGCCGATTGGTTTGTTTGTTTGGCATAGTCCGCGACGCTGATTTTTCGTGCGGCCATCACGGCTCTGATTCGAGCCGCCGCTTGTTCGCTGAGCTTTGTCACGGTTGTCCTCCTTTGTGTTCCGTGTTTGAGCGACAGCTACAGTATGCATGTTATAATGTGCAGCATCAAGTGTCGGCGTGTCATATTTACGCGCATTACTTTTCTTTTACGTTACTGCGACATGCATTCAATTGCGTGTTAGCGTAAATACGCGCTATAGTAGGGCACATGGGACATGGAAAGATTGGTGTCAGCGATTTCGCGCTGACGGTAAGCGCCGCCATCAGAGCGCAAATGGGAATACGCCGCATCTCCAACAGGGAAATCGCGAAACTCATCGACCGAGGCGCGACCTACGTCAACTCCCGAATCAAAGACGAAAACGAATGGGCCCTCGGCGACATCAAAAAACTCTGCGAACTCTGGAACATGACACCATGCGAACTCATCGAATCCGTCAACACCGAGCAGTCTCGTGTGGCTGAAACCCTCAACAAGCTCAAACGCGGCGACCTCGACGCCATCACGCACCCGCCTCGAAGAGGTACCGGTGCATGACCTGGCATCGAGGACAGAGTAATTTCGGAGTCCCTTCGTTGCGGCTGCTGCGATAAACCGTGTGTTTCGGATCGTCTTTCAGCCAGCAGCCGCACAGGGTGGGAGCCCCGCCGTAAATCAGCATTTCCGGAATCCTGACGTAATGCCACAGCAGATTCCCGTTCCGGTCGTAATGGCGTGCCTTGGGAAGCGCGCGCCTCAGATCCTTGAACAGTTCGACTTCCATGGCATCCGGCATCGTCCGGCGCTGCGTCTTCGGTTTTGTTGCGACGCTCATCACGCCACCCCCGGGAGTCGACCCTGGCTGCGCCCGTAGATGAACCGGTCGATGAACCAGTTCACACCCTTGGCGGTGAACCGCGCGTACTGGCGGTCAAGCTTCCCGTTCGCCTTGCGAGACATGACGGGTTTCAGATAGCCGGGCTTGACGGCCTTGACGGTCGGCGCTTTCGAACGCAGCTCGATATAGCCGGCACCGCGCAGTATCCCGTACACGGTGTCGCAGTTCATCCGCTTGTCGATGGCTTGGAAATGACGTGCGGCCTGTCTTACGCTCATCGTCCCGTCCGCCGAGACGAACGCCTCACCCAACAGGGCGAGAGGCCTCATTTTCTCGTTGCTGGCACGGAGTTCGAGATTCTCCCGGCGGGCTTCGCCGAGCAGGCGGGATTGGATCTGGTTCGCCTTCGCCAGAATCAACGACTCCTCATCCATGCTGTTGGTTTTGAATCGGATGACGGCACCCTCGTTGAAGTACTTGTCCAATGCGTCGGCGGCTTCGCACTGGTAGGCTTCGATCTTCGAACGTAGTTCGGGCTTGACTTTGCCGGGGTTGATGTTGGCGAGCCACATGGTCATCGTGCGACGGTCAATCATCGCCATCTCACGGTTCTTGCCGTCCGCACCAACCATAGGCATAATGACTACGGTTGCCCACGGCTTTTCTTTCCGCAACTGTAAAGATCATCGATGGTGATATTCAGATAAACACGAGCGGCAAAGTTGAATATAGTCCGCTGATTACCGTTTATTCCGTTACTGGCGATGAAGCCTCGTTCCTCCCGCTCGGGAATGATGCTAATACCATCGTGAAAGCAGACGGAAGCAAAACATCGATTTCTTCTTCCGACTACACATGGAAGTATGACCAAAAAGGTGATGCAACATTCAGTATCAGCCTTAACCCTGCCGAATATATGGGGATAAGTGACCCTATCGACAGAGTGGAGTTGGCCGCATATATGAGGTCAGCAAAACGCACAATAGGCAAAAACATCGTATTGAATTTCGATTAGAAAGAATTGCCCTATCGGTCTTGCACACCGATAGGGCGGTTGAAGAATCCAGCTAGTTCAAGAAAGGAGGACGCTTCGCCTACCTATCCTAATCGATAGGCGGGGCGAAGCTATACCCGAAATGTCAGAAGAACGCGAGTGTGCTGCCGAAGTAGTTTCCGCGCTCCTGCGGGGTAAACTCCAGGGACAGCAGATGGTATTCCGGGTCGTCGGGATCCGGCCCCTCGTCCATGAATCCGAATCGTGTGAACAGGTCCATGCTGGGCTTGTTGCGCGGATCCACCTGGGTGAGCACGAGTGGCGTGCGGTTGAAACGCCAGGCATCGTCACGCAGGCGCACGATAACCGAGGAGAGCAGAGTGTCTCCGAGATGTGTGCCACGCACCTTCAAGGCGGTGGCGATATACGAGATCTGGTAGACGCCCTCATGCTCATCGGTCGTTTCCACGGCTACGCCGTATTCGCAGAAGCCGACCACGTCATCATGCAGGGGAATATCTCCGGATACGACAAGAAGCGTGCGCATGATCCCCTTCGGGGTCTTGCGCACGCTGAGGTCACGTATGTAGCGTTGCGGGTCCATCGCCCATTCGGGGCCTCCAGGTTCACAGCACAGGAACTGCCTGAGGGCCGTCTGATGGTCTCTGGAGCATTCGCGCTCAATGACGAGCTTCAGACCCATCGATGGTTTCCTTCCGGGCCTTTGCCCTGCGTTCCATGTAATGGCGGGCGCTGCGGGTCAGCTTCATCCATTTCTCGTCCACGGCGTTGCGTGGCTTGCCGTCCTCGGGCGGCACGTATGCCGGAATCGGCTTCACGCCGGTATCGGTCATGGTCATGGCCGTCTCCTTTCCGATTTTGGCGTAAAGAGAATATTTTATTAATTTCCCTGTTATCCGTCAAATCTCATTAAAACACATTAATACCAGTTAAAACACGTTAAAACCAAAAACAAGTATGAGCGAGTGAAAAAATCATGGCGAACATCACCAGATGCAGGACGGCCAAAGGCGAAAACAGGTATCGAGTCCGCTATCGGAAACCCGACGGCATGCAAACCGACAAGAGGGGCTTCCGCCGCAAGATTGACGCGGAGACGTGGGCTGCGGAACACGTCACCATAGCCAAGGCCACCGGCAGCTACATCGACCCGGAAGGCGGCAAACAACGCATAGGCACGCTGCATGACCAGTGGATTGCCGAAAAGAAGCCGTTTTGGAAGGCGACTTCGGGTTCCAACATGGACAGCGCATGGAAATGCCACTGCGAGGCCAAATGGGCAGAACGGCAGATAGGCAGCATCACACACGCCGAAGTCCAGGCATGGGTCGGAAGCATAATCGATAAGTCCGGCGCACCATCCGTCAGCCGCCCATACCAGATCATGCAGGGCATATGCAGCATGGCTGTGCGGGACAAGCTCATCTCCTCCAACCCGTGCGACGGCATCGAACTGCCAAGACTCCCCAAACGCAAGGATCGCCGCATCTACCTGACCATTACCAGACTGCTGGCACTCGCCAACGAAGCGTCGAACTGCCGGAAGCTGGGAGAGGAGCGCCGGGCGCTCATACTGCTATTGGGCTTCTGCGGGCTGAGATGGGGCGAAGCGGCCGGATTACAAAGACGCGATCTCGACTTCGACGCCGGCATACTGCACGTGCGCCGCAACCTCGTATACGTCAACGCCAAATGGGCCGAGGGCACCCCGAAGAACCACGAACGCCGTGACGTGCCCATGCCCCGCATAGTCATGGACGCGCTCAAACCGATATGCGAGCAACGCGAACACGAGGAGCGCGTGTTCCGTGACGTGCGTGGAGGCCCTATCCGCAAGCAGAGCCTCGCCCGCGAGACGGGATGGTGGACGCACACGCTCACCCGTCTGGGCTGGAAGCGGGACGATTGGCCGGTGCCTCACGACCTGCGTCACACCGCCGCCTCGTTGGCCGTGCATGCGGGCGCGAACGTCAAGGCCCTGCAGAGGATGCTGGGCCACAAGAACGCGAGCATGACGTTGGACGTGTACGCGGATCTGTTCGACAGCGATTTGATGGACGTGGCCCGTCTGCTCGATGCCGCCGTGCAGGTGGAGACGGGTGTGGGAGAATGTGGGCAAAATGTGGGCAAAAACGTTTTGAAGCCCGCCTGAAACCCTCAGAAACGTTGGAATCACGCCATTCCCGTGAATGGTGGTTTCTTCGCAAGTTGAAGGACGCACTGAGCTGAGAGCGGGTTGGAAAATGGCCGCTTTGCCTTGCGGGAGTAGGGCTGAGCGGCTTTTTTCGTTTTAACCAGTTTTAACGGTTTTTAACCTGTTTTTACGGAAAATGTGGGCAAAATGTGGGCAGAAATCGAGCCCGCGAAGCCCTCTGCCACAACGCGAAATCGGCCCCGTCCGGCAGCAGTCAAGCTCTGTGCGAGCTGTCTGCGATACCGGACGAGGCCGAACTATGTGTGGTGGTCATGCGGCGCGGTCGAGGCGTTGTTTGATGGCGCTGACGCCGATGAGCGCGCCGGCGAGGATGCCGAGCGCGTTGAGCGTGGTCACTATCGCGTCCACGTGAGTCCAACCCCATGCGGGGCCGACCGTGCCCACGAACAGGGCGAGTGCGGGCAGGACGATGAGGCCGAGCCATTTGAGGATGTCGTAGACGCGGCTGGGGATGAGCCAGTCGGGCACGATGTCGGTGGATGCCGGTGTATCGGTTGGATTGTCGGTCATGTTTGCTCCGATCGTAAAAATAATGGTGATGCCGTCACCCGGTCATGCGGATGACGGCATCGGTCTGGATTAGCGGCAGGTCACCACATCGCCCACGTAGTAGACGTTGATATTGCCGGATGGTACGGTGCATTGGCTGACGTTGTAGCCGTGGGAGGTGGCGAACTCCCACACGGTGTCGCCCCATTGGAGGGTCTTGGAGACCCCGCCGGACGATGCGGGGGCGGTGCCGCCGCCGTAGGTTACGACGTCGCCCACGTAGTAGCGGTTGATGTCACCGCTTGGCGTGTGCCATGCGGACAGGGGCCATGCGTTGTAGGCTACGGCGAGTCCCCAGATGGTTTCTCCCCATTGCATGACGTGGCTGATGCCACCCGTGTTGGTGTTGGCCGGGGGAGTGCTCGGCTGCACGGGCGCGGGCGTTGCCGGGGCCGGGGCTGTGGAGCCGGTGGGATTGGCGTACAAATCCCACTGCCATGCCTCGCCACGGAAAATGTTGAGGTCGATGGGACTCCACGTGTTGACCACGCCGGTGCCGCTGTACTGTCGCATGGCCTCGCCGTATGCGCCCAGCATCCACGGGTTGGCCTGGTAGCCGGTCGGGCTCATGTTCGCGTATTGTGCGATCCACAGGCCGTAGTTGGCGCGGATGTCGCCGGGGATGGTGCCGGCCACGGGGCTGGTGTAGAGCAGCGGCTTGACGCCGCCCGAGAGCCGTTCGCACTCCGCCATGAAGCGGCGCACCCAGTCCCAGTTACCCCACGCCGGATTATCGGCCATCTCCCAGTCAAGGGCGACGATGCCGTGACGCCAATAGTTGCTGGTGTTGCGGTAGAAGAATTGGGCTTCGGCTTCCGGGTTGCCGCCCATGGCGTAATGGTAGAGGCCGAATTTCTTGCCGGATGCCTGCGCTTGGGCGATCATGCGGTTGGCGTCGGTGTTGACGCCGGACACGAGGCAGTTGTTGTTGACTTGCCCGGTGCCCCATGTGGTGCCGACCACCACGAAGTCCGCCTGCATGTTGTACACGTCCACACCGCACTGCCAGTTGGACACGTCGATGCCCTGCATGTCCGCGTGGGCGGTCGCCGGGAGCAGCATCATGCACACGGCGGCTGCCAGCGCGGTACCCTTGGCGAGCAGACGCTTCCACCACGGCTTGCCCTTGTTATTGACCAATGTTTTCCCCTTTCTCGGGATGGATTGTTGTTTGTGGCCCACGGTCGTGGGTCAGGATTGTCGTGGCGCTATCGGCGCGGATTGGATGTCATTGTTGAGCGATGTCCCGTGGCCGTTGCCGCCCAGGCTGTGGTAGCTGTCGTAGAGGCGTTGGGAGCGTGATTTGAGGTCTTCGTCCGCCACTCCGTCGTGCTCGATGACCATTTCCCGGCGCAGGTCCTCCAACTGGCAGAGCAGGAGCTCGCGCAGGCCGTTGACCATGGCTTTGCCCCATCGCCACATCAGGCCCAAAACCGTGGCCACGCCGCCACAGATAAAAGGCACGAGCCAATCGACGATGTGAGCGAGCAAAGACATTGGAAAGCTCCTTTACGGTGGGAAAACCCACACGTTCGTCCCCGTTGGATAGGCCAACGGGCGTGTGGGTTTTCGGAGGTTGAAAATGCTGTTACGAGAGTTTTGGAACGACCGGTTTTGGCCGCATTGCACGCGGAATCTGCGTGAGAGCACGCGCGTGGGCTACGAGTCCGCGTGGCGGCTGCATGTCATGCCATGCTTCGGCGGCATGGGTATGGACGCGATAAGCGTTGAATTGGTGGACAAGTGGCTCGTCGGGTTCGCCAGTTCGGGCGCGGCGCGCAAGGCATGGGCCGTACTACGCGCGATACTGAGGCGGGCTATCCGCTGGAATCTCTTGGACGTGGATATCACGAGACGCGATATCCAGTTGCCGGCCAAGCCGCATTACGAGCCGGTGATATTGGGCATCCGTCAGCAGCGATCGCTGTTGCAGGGCTTTTACGACCATCCGCTTGAGGCGTGGCTTATCTGCGCCGTCTCATGCGGCCTGCGCACCGAAGAGGGGTACGGTTTGGAGTGGAGTGACATTGATCTGCGCTCAGGTGTCCCGCATATCGAGCGTGGCCTGCAATGGGTGAGCGGGCATGAGGTCACAGTGCCGCCTAAAACCGAACTGTCCCGCCGCACGCTCCCGTTGCCGCGCTTCGCGGTCAAACGATTGCGCGAGCTCAGGCCACGCGAGGGGGGCCGACTCATCGGTGCGCTCACCCCGCCGCAAGCCGCACGCCAATACAAGGCCTACTGCAAGCGGCATGATCTGCCGCACGTGCCCGCACGCAACCTGCGCCACTCGTGGGCGACGAACACGCTGGCGGCCGGAGTGGATATCGCCATCGTGAGCAAAATGCTCGGACACAGCGATATCAAAACCACGGCCCGCTACTACCTCAAGCCGGATATCGCGGCGTTGAGGGACGCGCAACGCCTCTGGGAGAGAGCCTTGATAGCCTGAACGGGATTCCCTAACCC
>ENA-UOJQ01000675-UOJQ01000675.1-human-gut-metagenome-genome-assembly--contig:-P63-NODE-675-length-34585-cov-6.320765_pt1 | contig 34585 bp, 35 predicted proteins | sample MGYA00242352_ERZ723899 | MGnify/ENA metagenome assembly ERZ723899
AATAAATGGAATTGATGATGGTACAACAACACATAAAGCAGGAACGTTGCCAACAGACACATATACAATAGGATGGTCTTGGGCAATTGACGGAGATGATGCAAAAGATACAGAATTAGGAAATTTAGTATCTACAGCAGATAAAACAATCAGCCTATCAGTTGAAATATCAGCAACACAAGTAAATGAATAATTTTATATTTTAAATAAGCTCTATAATATAAAATAATAGAGCTTATTTGAAAATAATATGTTGGTTAAAGAATTAAAAATTTTTTTAGCGAGCATATTAAGAAAGTACAAAGGAGAAGCATAAATGAGATTAGGAAAAATCATAAATTTTTTTATCACATTTGTTTTTATAGTTGCAATTATTCTAATATTTTCTCTAACTTTACAGAAAATAATTTTTAAAGATGATGTTCCATCAATATTGGGATATAAAATATTGCAAGTTATGTCTGGGTCAATGTCAGGAGAGTTTGAAACAGAAGATACAATAATAATAAGACAGATAAAAAATGAAAGTGAAATAAAGATTGGAGATATAATAACCTTTAAAGTAGATGAAAATACATTGGTAACACACAGAGTAGTAGAAATTGTAAAAAATGAAAATGATACTGAATATGTAACAAAAGGAGATGCAAATAATTCAGTAGATACTCAAAAAGTTAAGTTTAAAGACATTGAAGGAAAGTATTTATTTAAAACTATAATTTTAGGAAAAATCATAAAAATTATTCAAAGTCCTATCGGAATTAATTTTGTATTAATTTTACCAGTGCTTATAATCGCTATAATAGTAATAAACGATAAAGACAAAGAAAATAAGAAAAATATGAGAAAAGAAAAAAGACTAAAATATGAATTGGAAAAAACAAAAGAAGGAATGAAACAATGAAGAAAAGTAGTACAAAAATATTAATTGTAATTATATTAACAATTTTAGAAATTTGTTTATATTTTGTAGCTGGAACATATTCAAGGTACACAAGTTCTGCAGATTCTGCTTCAAAAACAAGAACTGCAAAGTGGTTAGTGATGCTAGGAGATGTTGATATATCTGCTGGAAAAACAGATTTTTCTTCTGAGTTAACACTTGAAAATACAAATCCAACAAAAGTAGCAAAAGGCACAATTGCGCCAGATACAACAGTTCAAGGAACTTTTGATATAAAACCAAATGGCACAGAGGTTGCAATAAAATATACGATTTCAATAGGAGAAATTAATTTCAAAGATGTAACAACAGGAGTAGCAGTTACAGAAAATGTTCCAGATATTCATGTAAGCAATGTCGAAGTTAATACAGGAAAATTAACACATAATTCTGATGGTACATATACAGGAAATATTGGATTAAACGGAGGAGATGTTGAAGTAACAATTACTGCCGAATGGACAAGCACAGATAATGCAACAGATAGCAATAATGGACATACTCCATTAACAGTAATAGTTCCAGTAAATGTAACAGTTGAGCAAGATGTTTAATTTTGGAAAGGATTATAAATGAAAAAGCTAAAAAATAAAAAAATATCTAAATTAATATTCATATATTATGCAATAGTAATTATTCTAATAATTCAAGGGGTCACATTTTCTAGATATCTTATAACAGCTAGTAGTGAAGCTAAAATAAATACTTCAAAGTTTTCATTTAAAGTAACTGATCAAATGTCAAATGTAGAATTAGATTTAAAAAATACAATATTATCAAATTTATATTCTGATTCAGAAATTGTTCCAGGAAGTAATGGAAAATTAGAAATAGAAATGGATTTTTCAGACATAGAAACAGCAACTAAATATAATATAACACTAAATAAAGAAAAATCTAAATTACCATCAAATATCAAATTATATGCTGATAGCTCATATACAGTAGAATTTTCTGGATACTCAGGTATTACAGATGTAGAAACTCAAAAAGTTACCAGATATGTTTATTGGAAATGGAATTATACTACAAATGATGAAACAGAGGAATGGATGGGAAAAGATATAAGCATTGTTTTAAATATTACAGCAGAGCAAAGAACAAATTAATAGGAGGAACAGCAGATGAAAAAATATAAAAAACTATTAATATTTAGCATTGTAATTGTGAGTTTTCTTTTAGTAAATATAGTATATGCGGTTTATATCAATAGTGTAGAAGTCAATTATGAAAGCCAAACAGGAAAAATGATTTGTAATATGGAAATGGATAAAAATGAAAATTATGTTGTAAATGGGGTTCCATATGCAATAGTAAAAGTTAAAAATTATAATGAAGATGAAAATGGAGAAAAGACAGTAACTGCAGTTGATGTGGAATATAGTTTAAGTATAAAAAATCAAGAGGGCTCTAATGGCACATATATTTGGCAAAAAGTAGATGAAGAAGATAGTTCAAAATATTCAGAGGGAACAAATCTATATTTGGAAAGTGTAACAACATCTACATTTTCGTTTAATAAAAAAAATCCGGAAGAGGATGTATATAAAATATTTTTCAAATCAACAAATTCTGAAAATACAGAAAATATTAAATTTGATGTAGTACTGAATTCGGTTCAAAAAGTACTTGATAACCAAAGATAACATGAAAGAGGTAGAAAAAATGAAACATAAATTGAAATTAAGTTTTTTCATAATTTTTGCAACTTTATTGTTAACAACAGTATATGTAACATATTCAAGATATGTTATAACTCAAACTATTGAAGTTGAAGCATCAGCACCATCAAATGATGCAGGAAGTCTGGATTTTTCAATTTCAAATCAAAACAATATATACAATGTTGCAACAAGTAGTGAGACTACAAAAATTGCAAGCACAGTAACATTAGAAAATAAGTATAACATAAATGTAAAATCATATTATGCATGGACAACAGCAAATAAAGCACCAGAAAGCAACCAATATACAGAGTTTGAATTTCCGGACTCTAACCAATATACAGTAGAGAATGATAGTGCAAAAATTGGTAATTATTATTTATGGGTAAAAATCACATATAGTTCAGAAATAGGGGAAGAACAAACAGAAATAAAAACTTCTAAAATGATAAGTGTTGTTTTAGGAGATATAAAAATTAGTTTGGATGATCAAAGCGAATATCTAACAGGAGATGTAACTGCAACAATTAAATATGTTGGAGAATATACGTTAAATAGTAAAGCTGGATATGGAAAAAGTGAAGAAGAAGCAATAGCAAATGCAACTGCCGAAAACGCAAATTCTATAACAATAAAAAAAGAAGAAATTGATACTATTTATTATATTTATGCATATGCAGAAAACGCATCAGGTGACTCTATAACCTCAATTTTTCCAGTAGACAATATAGATAATATAAACCCTGTTATAAATGCTATTACACCAAGTTTTGCAAGAGCTAAGATAAGTGTGTCTGATAATAAATCTGGAATAAAATCATATACAATAACAACTACAAATGTAGAACCTACAACGTATGATAAAACATTAGATAAAAGTACTCTAAAATTAGATACATATGTAGACAACTTAAAAACAAATACAACATATTATTTATGGATAAAAGATGCAGTAGGAAATGTTTGTTCACAGCAATTTCAAACAAAAGAATTAGAATATACAGCTACACCAAACTTAAGTGATTGGACAAAAGAAAATATTAGAATAGAATTTTGTGAGTTAGGAGAAGCTGTATTAACATATAATTTGGGAGGAACAAATAATTATACTTATAATGCAAGTAATGGAATAGAAGTTTCAGAAAATACAACAGTTAACTATGTATTACAAGATGGAAATAGTAAAGTAATAGGAACAATAAAAATAAGCAATATTGATAAAATAGCACCAACAGTAAATATAACTTCAAATTATAAAAAAGTAACTATAAATGGAACTGATAAAGAATCTGGCATATTAGGATATATAGTAACAGATACAGAAATAACAGATTTTTCACAAGTAAAATTTAAAGAAGTAGATTCAAATACGACAAGTTTAAATATTGATGTAACAACAGATTATTTAGGAAATAAGTTAGTATATAACACACAATATTATGTGTATTTAAAAGATAGAGTTGGAAATATATCAAGAGGAGATATAATTTCTACAATTGATGATATTGAGCCTACTATTAACATTATAGAAAAAACAAGTACTACAAATTCAGTGTCTATTTCTGTCGAAGCAGTTGATAATGAGTCTGGATTTGAAGGAACATATAACTACTATATAAGTACAGAAAGTGGAGTTTATAATGATGAAGCAATAGAAACAATAAATAGTAGATATATATTTTCAGACTTAAAAGATAATGAATTGTATTATATTAAAATAAAAATTAGAGATAAAGCAGGAAATGAAACAGAAAAAGAAGTAAGTATTTCTACATCTGAATTAACAATACCAAATGAATCAACAGATATAACATTTTCAAATGCCATTTGGAAAAGCAATATTCAAACAGTAACAGTAAAAACTACATTAGGTTATAAAATGAGGTACCAAATTGTAAAAGAAAATGGTACATTAAGCCTTGAGAATAGTGATTGGAGTGTGCCAATAGATAGTGGTGAAAATGTAACTAACTTAGAACATGGAGATATTTTGTATATAAGAATATATGATGGAACAAACTCTTCTTTAAACTATGCAAGTTACAATGTAATTAATGAAATGAAGCAGGAATATCCAACAATAACAGAAAAAGAAATGAATGCTATAAATTATGGTACAAATAATGTATTGACATATGAAGCTAATGAAAACTCAGCAACAGTTTCTACTCAAAATGCAACTTCAGGAACTAAAACATATAATTATTATATAAAAAATATAAAATCAAATGAATATGAATTAAAAATGACATCAAGTTTAAATGATGAAAAAGTAATAGTTAATGAAAAGACAAAAGAGCAAACATATCAAATTGTTGTAGTAGAACTTTCGAATAATGCTTCTGGAACGCTAAGCAAATGTACAAATACAAGTATTGTAATATCAAGAGCACAAGCAAATAAAGATGAATATTATTCTAATAATAGAACTTATATTGATGATGAATATTATACAGCAGTAGTACCAGCAGGCTTTAAAGTATCTAGTGTAGAAGGAGAAAATACAATTTCTTCTGGTCTTGTATTAAAAGATGCAAATAATAATGAGGTTATATGGGTACCAGTAGAAAATGCAATATATGATGGAAAAACCTCAATTCCAACAAGTGCATCAAGTTCATCAAAATATAAACCAATGGCCAGATATCAATCAGGAAGTTCACAATTTTTTGAAAAAATCTATTATGTGTTCAATCAAACAAGTTCATATTATTCAAATGGCTCTCAATATAAATTGGGTGGAAATTCATATATAGAACCTAGTTTGATAACTGGAAGCGATAGAGATAAATATACTTGGAGTATAGGAAGTACAGTCTATGGAAGCACGTATGATGCAGACTCAAAGAATTATAAAGATATTCTTGGATTTGATAGTGTTGCAGGATTTGGAAGTTATTTAAATGAAGAATATTCAAAAATTGTAGAATCCGCAGATTATTATAAAGGATTTTATGTGGGAAGATATGAGACAACAGTAGAGTCTGAACAAATTGGAACAGCAAAAGGAAAAAATATATTAAATAATGTAAATTGGTATAATTTGTATAAATATCAAAACAGTGCATTATATGATAAAAATGCGTGGTATAGTTCAAGAGCTATATCATCTACAATGATAACTGGTATGCAATATGATGCAATGTTAAACTGGATGTTAAAAGGAAAAGATAAAACAAAAGTAACAGCATTAAACATAGGAAACAAATCAAATGCTTTAAGTGTTTCTGGAAATTATAGTAATGACAAAATAAATAATATTTATGATTTAGCTTCAAATGCATATGAAGTTACTCAAGAATCAAATTCATATAATTATAGAGTATATAGAGGTGGTGGATTTGATTCTACAGAAGCTGCAAAAAGTAGTGCAACAAGAACAATTATACTGCCAACAGAGGTTGGAGTAATTGTTGGAAGCAGAATGGCTTTATATTTACTAGATGAAGGAGATAATATTCCCCCAACATTTACATTTGTTTTAACTCCATCAACTAACTCAATACAAGTTGATGTAACTGCAACAGATGAGGGAACAGGAATTAATGAGTTTTACTACTCAATATCTTTAAGTCAAGATGGAAATAATTGGTCAGATGAAGTAAAAACAAAAGAGAACTCATATAATTTTACGGGACTAAATGCTAGTACTGAATATTATATTAGAGTAAGAGTTTCTGATAGAGTTGGAAATATAAGTGATTATATAATTAAATCATGTAAAACTAAAAATATAGAAATAACAACAGGAGCAATAAGTTTATATAAGGTTTATGGTAAAAATGGTGAAGGTATAGCTTTATTAAAAATAAAAGATACATATAAAGATTTAGGATACCATATAGAATATCAAGTTGTAAAAAGTGGAGAAACATTTAATGAAAATGGAACATGGACACAAGGAGATGCAGTAACTAATTTAAGTAATGGTGAACAGATCATTGCTAGAATATCACTTAATGGAAATGCAACAAACACATATCTGACATTTAATATTACTGATTTAGAAGAATTTTCAGAAGTTTATACAGAAACTTTGCCATATACAGATTTAAACGAAGATATAGCATATATTCCTAAAGGATTTAAAAGAGGAATAACAAGTAATATAAATACAATAAAAAATGGACTTGTAATTGAAGATAAAAGTGGAAATCAATTTGTATGGATTCCAGTAGAAAAAAGTAAAGTTGTATATGATGAATCAACATCTATTGCTAAAAGTGAACAAGAAGCACAAAAAGAGACAGAAGTATATAGGCCTATGGCAAGAAGGCAAACAGGTACAAATTCAAAATTTTATGAAGGAATGTTTTATAACTTTTTATCAGGAGGATTATCATATTGGAATTCAAATGCAACTAATACAAGCAATAGGATTGGAACAAGTGGATATTCTGAACCAAGAGTTGTAATAGGTCAAGTTTTTTATAGTTGGGATGCAGAAAATACAAACTTAAGTACGGCTTCATATGATAATTATTATTATAACAGAGAAGGCGGATTTAGTAGTTTAGACGAAATGGGAAAATACATGAATGAAGAATATTATAACATGATAAATTCTGTGATAAAATTTGGAGGATTTTATGTAGGAAGATATGAAACTACATTAGAGAGTACGTCAGGTTCATATAGTAAAAATGGAAATATAGTAAAAGTTCAAAAAAATAAAACACCATTGACAAATGTAATCTGGAACAGAATGTATTATAGACAAGATAGTAATAGATATAGTACAAATCCATATTATAACTCAACAAGTGTAGTATCAAGTATGATATGGGGAAGTCAATGGGATGCAATGTTGAATTGGATGCTAACAGGAAATGATAATGAAAATATAACAAATGCAAACATAGGAAACCATTCTGGAAAAACCGCAAAAACAGGTGAATATCCTTGGGATATAAATAATAATCTAATAGATTTAATAGGAAATGTCTCAGAATGGACACTGCAAGCAAACAATACTTGGACAAGATCGTTTAAAGGTGCAAGATTTAATCTTTCTGGTGGAGCAGAAAAAATAGAAAATAATTCACCTATGAGTGCATTTAATTATGTCGGAACAAGAATGAGTTTATATATAAAAAATATGGAAGATACAACAGCACCAACAATAAGCAAAAGAAGTGGATATGAAATTCCAAGTAAAACAACAAATAGTATTTATGTAAGAGTAACTGCAGAAGACGAAGAAGATGGAAGTGGAATAGATAAGTATGTGTATAGTATTAGTTCTGATGGTGGAAATACTTATGTAGAAAATATTTGTTATGGAAATACATATAAATTTACTGAATTAGAACAAAATCATACATATTATATAAAAATAAAAGTAATGGATAAAGCTGGAAATGTAAGTACAGAATTAACATATGATCCAATTGTTACAGATTTATTAGAAGTAAAAGAATCAGATATGTATGCAGATGCTATATATGGAGTAGATGGAAGTGGAATATTATATATAGGAATAAATTCAACATTAGAAAATCAGGGATATACATCATTCTATCAAGTTGTACATGATAATGGAGTATGCGAAGAAAGTGGAACATGGACTAAAGGAAGGCAAGTAAACAATTTAAAAGAAAAGGATGTTGTATACATAAAACTAACAGATGAGGTAAATAGCAATGAAACAATAGGAACAGTAAATATTCCGGAATTAGAAAAATATTCAGAGGAATATGCTGTAACTAAATTAAACAATTATGAAGATGTAGATGGAAATAAAGCAACAATACCAGCAGGATTTAAAGTTGGAACTAGTAGCACAATAAATACTGTAAATAATGGATTAGTCATAAAAAATGCAAGTACAGGAGATGAATTTGTTTGGGTACCTGTAAAAAATGCTGTACATGACCCAGCAAGTAAGTTGACAATTCCAACAAATGAAAACGAAGCTAATAAGAACAAGGATGCAAATGGAAATGTTGTATCATATAAACCAATGGCAAAATATCAAAATGGATATAATAGTACAAGTAGTTTGCAATATTTTGAAGGAATAACTTATACAAGCTGGTCTTCTGGTAATGTAAAAGGTTCATATGCGCAAAGGTCTGAAAATTCTTATGCTGTTGGTAATAGTTCATATAGAGAACCAAGTTTAATAACAAATAGTAATATACAATACACATGGATTTATAAAGGCGGAACAGGATATGATGCAAGCAAAAATTATTATAATACAATATTAAAATTTAATAATGCTTCTGATTTTGGTGAATATATGAATACAGAATTTACAAATATGGTACAAAGCGTAAAAAATTATGGAGGATTTTACGTAGGAAGATATGAAACCACATTAGAAACATCAGTAGGTGTGTATGATAAAGACTCTGGTACAATTGTAAAATCACAAATAGATAAAACCTCATTGGCAAATGTAAACTGGTATAAAATGTATTATGCACAAGATAGTAATAGAAATACAAACAATCCATATTATGGTTCAACAAATGTAGTATCAAGTATGATATGGGGATGTCAATGGGATGCAATGTTAAACTGGATATATGAAGGTCAAGATAGAAGTCATATATATGAGGTTGCAGGAAATCATTCAGGTACTGTTTCTAAAACAGGACAATACGGAAATGACTTTATGAACAATATTTTAGATATTAGTTCAAATGTTCGCGAGTGGACCCTAGAAACCTACGGCAGTGCGTATCACGCGTATCGTGGGGGCTATTTCTCTACTTATACTTATAGTACGGCGTCCTATCGTAATTATAATTATCCTACAAGTACTAATAATATTCTCGGCACGCGTTTCACACTTTATGTTAAGTGATACTGATTCACTGTATCTGCATAAAGAATATAAATATTATTTAAAAGGAGAAAAAATTGTGAATAGAAAAGAACGTAAAGAAAATCAAAACAGAAAGAAATTAAAAATATTTATTGCTATTTTATTAATAATAATATCAATTATAATAATAACTGTAATAAGCACGAAAGATAAAAATAATACGCCTAGTGATAATGAAGGAATTACATTATATGATACTAAATTAGCAGAATATGTTAAAGAAACTGATAATGGAACAAAAATAAATACAAGTGCTCAGATAAATACAAATAAAAAAATAGGTGAATTAGATGCTACCAACATTCAATTAACAGAGAGTTCTGGGATAACAACTTTGGTAGCAACCGTGGCAAATAATACTAGTAATAGTACAGGTCTAACAAATATTAAAGCTATTTTTTTAGACGAAAAAGGAAATGAACTATATTCTGCAAGAGGGATTGTTTCAGCACTTAATGTAGGAGAAACAACAACTTTAAATATTTCTATTTCTTCTAGTTACATTACTGCTTATGATGTAAAATTTGAGATTTAAAAAATGGACATTGCTTTTTAGAGCAATGTTCTTTTTTGGGTTTTAATGTATAAAATTAATAATTTTGAGAAAAATATCCAAAGGAGGTAGTAGTATGGAAGATATTAATGTGAAAGTTTTAGATGAGGTCAACAAAGGAACAACAATGGGAATGGATGCAATTCATTTTGTATCAAGTAAAGTAGGAGATGACAGATTTAAAAAAGTTTTGGATGTTGAATATGGCAAATATAAAGAAATTGCTAACAGAGTTGATAACATATATTCACAATACACAATGACAAAAGATCCTCAAGAAACAAATATGATGAATAAAATGATGACATGGTATGGAGTAAACATGAAAACTATGAATGACCAAAGTAATTCAAAAATATCTGAATTATTGATGCAAGGAACTAATATGGGAATTATTGAAGGAAGAAGATTATTAAACAATAATCCTAGTATTGATAATGAAGTTAGACAAATATTAAACGACTTTGTGGTTATGCAAGAAGATAGTGTAGAAACTTTGAAAAAATATTTGTAATATCTATTGCAAAGTATTTGAATTTGTTATAGAATAAACTTGCCTAATGAGGTAAATAATAGAATTTAGAGTTGAGAAAACTCTAATAAAGGAGGAAAATTTTATGTCAGTAAAAGTAGGAATTAACGGATTCGGAAGAATTGGAAAATTAGCATTCCAAGCAGCTTTAGGAAAAGAGGAGGTAGAAGTCGTAGCAGTAAATGACCCATTTGTAGCAGCAGACTACATGGCATATATGACAAAATTTGATACTGTACATGGAAGATTTGAAGGAACAGTAGAAGAAAAAGACGGAAATTTAGTAGTAAACGGAAGAACAATAAAAGTATATAATGAAATGGACCCAAAGAATATTCCTTGGGGAGAATTAGGAGTAGAATATGTTCTAGAATGTTCTGGAGTATTCACAACAATGGAAAAAGCACAAGCACACTTAGATGCAGGAGCTAAAAAAGTTGTAATAAGTGCACCATCAAAAGATGCACCAATGTTTGTAATGGGTGTTAATAACACAACATATACACCAGATATGAACATTGTATCAAATGCATCATGCACAACAAACTGTTTAGCACCACTTGCAAAAGTTATAAATGATAATTTCGGAATTAAAGAAGGTCTTATGACAACAGTTCACTCAACAACAGCAACACAAAAAACAGTTGATGGAGCTTCTAAAAAAGATTGGAGAGGTGGCCGTGCAGCATCTGCTAACATCATTCCATCATCAACAGGAGCTGCAAAAGCAGTTGGAAAAGTTATACCAGCATTAAATGGAAAATTAACAGGTATGGCATTCAGAGTTCCAACAGTTGATGTTTCAGTTGTAGATTTAACATGTAATCTAGAAAAGCCAACAACATATGAAGAAATCTGTGCAGCTATAAAAAGAGCAACAGAAAATGAATTAAAAGGAATAATGGAATATACAGACGAAGCTGTAGTATCATCTGATTTCATCAGTGATAAACATACATCAATATTTGATGCAGCAGCAGGAATCATGTTAACAGATACATTTGTTAAATTAGTAGCTTGGTATGATAACGAATGGGGATATTCAAACAAATTAGTAGATTTAGCATGCTACATGGCTTCAGTTGACCATAAATAAATATAAATTAGGTTAGGGGTTTAGAGAAGATAATGTCTGGCCTCTAGCCTTTTAATAGTTGTGAAAATAGGGTCGGTCCTTTTTTTCGCAATGCTCAAAAAAGGACCGACCCCAAATTAACAGAGAGGAAGTATAAAAATGAGTAAAAAAACAGTAAAAGATATAGATTTAAGAGGAAAAAAAGTATTTGTAAGATGTGATTTTAATGTTCCAATGGATGAAAATCAAAATATTACAGATAACAGAAGAATAGTTGCAGCATTACCAACTATTAAATATTTAATTGAACAAAATTGTAAAATAATTTTAGCTTCACATTTAGGAAGACCAAAGGGAGAATTTAAGCCTGAATTTTCTCTAGCTCCAGTAGCTAAAGAATTATCAAGATTACTAGGTCAAGAAGTTTTAATGGCTAAAGATGTTATTGGAGAAAGTGCAAAAACATTGGCTGCAAATCTACAAGAAGGTCAAGTAATGTTGCTTGAAAATGTTAGATTTCATAGAGAAGAAACAGATAATGATCCAGAATTTGCAAAAGAATTAGCAAGTATGGCAGAAGTATTTGTTAATGATGCATTTGGAACAGCACATAGAGCACATGCTTCAACAGAAGGAATTTCTCATTATTTACCATCAGTTTCAGGATTCTTAATTGAAAAAGAATTAAAATTCTTAGGTGATGCTTTAAATAATCCAGAAAGACCATTTGTTGCAATATTAGGTGGTGCAAAAGTTTCTGATAAAATAGGAGTTATTGATAGTTTATTAGAAAAAGTTGATACATTAATGATTGGCGGAGGAATGGCCTATACATTCTTCAAAGCACAAGGATATGAAGTTGGAAATTCTTTGTGTGAACCAGACAAATGTGATTTAGCATTAAGCTTAATGAATAAAGCTAAAGAAAAAGGTGTAAAATTCTTATTACCAGTTGATACAAAGATTGGAAAAGAATTCAAACCAGATACAGAAAGTAAAACAGTAGCTTGGACAGAAATTCCAGAAGGATGGGAAGGATTTGACATTGGAGAAAAAACAATTGAAATGTTTAAAGATGAATTAAAATCAGCAAAAACAGTTGTATGGAATGGACCTTTAGGTTTATTCGAATTTGACCAATTTGCAATTGGAACAAATGCTATTGCTCATGCTTTAGCAGAATTAGAGGCAACAACAATAATTGGTGGTGGAGATTCTGCAGCTGCAGTTGAAAAAGCTGGATTAGCTGATAAAATGACACATATTTCAACTGGTGGAGGAGCTTCACTAGAATTCTTAGAAGGAAAGAAATTACCTGGAATAGAATGTTTACAAGATAAATAAAAGGATGTATAAAAAATGCTATATAATGTTTATAACAAAGATGGAGAGTTAACAAGAAAAATAGATAAAAGACAAGAATTAAATATATCAGAAGATGAATGGCTTAAAGGTGTTACATGTTTTGTGATAAATGAGAAGGGAGAAGTCCTTATTGAAAAAAGAGTAAATAAGGGCCTTACTCCTGGAAAATTAGATTTATGTTCAGGCCATGTTGATGGAGATGAAACTCAAACTCAAGCAATGATAAGAGAACTTGGAGAAGAGTTAGGAATCAAAACAGAGGAAGCTATGAATGTAATAAAAATAACAAAAGATGGCTTACCCTTCGAATTAGAAAGTGGTGAAAAAAAATTACATTTTTTAATTACGGCATATTGCTTAAAAAGAAATTCATCTTATGTAATAATTCAAAAAGAAGAGATTGACAAGATTGTTTGGCTACCATTAGAAGAAACGTTTGAATTAATAAAAAGTGGAAGAACTAAATTTCCTAAAAACTATGATTATGAAGAAGTATTCGAAAAAGTTAGAAATATTTATAATAATAAAGATGCAAGAAAGGTAGAAAGATGATAGTAACATTATCAGGCGTAACAGGAACAGGAAAATCTTTTTTTAAGAATGTAATTTCACAAGAATTAGGCTTCGAGAATTTAGTTATAGTAACCACTAGAGCTAAAAGAAAAGGCGAAATAGATGGAATAGATAAGAGATTTGTAAACGAAGAAGAATTTGAAAAACTGAAAAAAGAAAATAAAATAGTAGTAGATTTTGAGTTTTTGGGAGCACAATATGCATATATGAAAAATGAGCTTGAATCTGATAAAAATCAAGTTACAGAAGTACACTATAATACAATATATGATTTTAAAAAATATGCTAAAGATGTATTTTCTATTTATATGATTCCAAAAGATATTGAAAGAGCAAAACAGGAACTAAGAAACAGAAATCTACCAATAGAAATTGAAAAGAAACGATTACAAGAAATAGATGAACATATAGAAGAATATACTACAAATGAAAATTTGAGAAAACAATTTAATTATGTATTCATAAATGATTATACAGAAGTTGCAAAGAATAATTTGTTAGAAGTTATAAAAAGGAGGCTAATACAATAATGAGAAGAAAGGTAATAGCAGGAAACTGGAAAATGAATATGCTTCCAAATGAAGCAATAAATTTTATACAAGAGCTTGCACCCCTTGTTAAAGACACAAAAAATGAAGTAATATTATGTGTTCCATATACAGATTTATTTTATGCATTATTACATGTACAAGGAACAAACATAAAAATAGGTGCACAAAACATGCATTGGGAAGAAAAAGGTGCATATACAGGAGAAGTTTCTGCACCAATGCTAAAATCAATAGGTGTAGAATATGTTATAATAGGGCATTCTGAGAGAAGACAATATTTTGCTGAAACAGATGAAACAGTAAATAAAAAGATAAAATCTGCATTAGCACATGGATTAAAACCAATAGTATGTGTTGGAGAAACATTAGAACAAAGAGAAAACGGTCAAACAGAGCAAATTGTTACAAGTCAAGTAGAAAAAGCATTTGAAGGAATACCTGCATCTGAATTAGAAAAGATAATAGTAGCATATGAGCCAATATGGGCAATCGGAACTGGAAAAACAGCAACAAAAGAAGATGCAAATTCAACAATTATGCAAATTAGAAAAAAAATAGCCGAAATGTATGGACAAAACGAGGCAAATGGGGTTATAATACAGTACGGCGGAAGCGTAAAATCAGCAAATGCCAAGGAATTATTTGAAATGTCAGATATAGATGGAGGACTTGTAGGAGGAGCTAGTTTAAAGGCAGACGAATTTGCAAAAATAGTAAATTATGAATGCTAAAAAAAGGACCGACCCCAAATTAACACCTTCAAATTAACAGAAAGGAATGTTGAAAATGGAAAAAAAGCCAGTAATGCTAATGATATTAGATGGTTTTGGAATTAACGAAAAGACAGATGGAAATGCAGTTAAGTTAGCCAATACACCTAATATAGATAAACTTATGAAAAAGTATCAAACGACAAAAATATATACAAGTGGTTTAAAAGTAGGATTACCAGATGGTCAAATGGGTAATTCAGAAGTAGGCCATACTAACATAGGAGCAGGAAGAATTGTATATCAAGAGTTAACTAAAATTACAAAATCTATAGAAGATGGTGATTTCTTTGCAATCCCAGAGTTTATAGAAGCAATTGAAAATTGCAAGAAATATAATTCAAAATTGCATATATTAGGTCTTTTATCAGATGGAGGCGTTCATAGTCATAATCGCCATTTATATGGATTACTTGAAATGGCAAAAAGAAGAGATTTTGAAAATGTATATGTACATTGCTTCTTAGATGGTAGAGATACACCACCAGCATCAGCAGAAGGATATATTACTCAATTAGAAGAAAAAATGAGAGAAAAAGGTGTTGGAAAAATCGCAAGTTTATCAGGAAGATATTATGCAATGGATAGAGATAAAAGATGGGATAGAGTTAAAAAATGTTATGATGCACTTGTAAATGGTGAAGGTAATAAAGCCACATCAGCAACAATTGCAATAGAAGATTCTTATCAAAAAGAAGTATTTGATGAATTTGTTGAACCAACAGTAATATGTAATGGAGATACACCTATTGCAACAATACAAGAACATGATTCAGTAATATTTTTTAACTTTAGGCCTGATAGAGCTAGAGAAATAACAAGAGCAATAGTTGACAAAGATTTTAATGAATTTGAAACTAAAAAAATGGATACTTATTTTGTATGTTTCACAAATTATGATGAAACAATGCCAAATGTAAAAATTGCATTTAAGAAAGAACCATTAGTAAATACATTTGGAGAAATTGTCGGAAAGAATGGATTAACACAACTTCGTATAGCAGAAACAGAAAAATATGCTCATGTTACATTTTTCTTTAACGGGGGAGAAGAAAAACAATATCCTGGTGAAGATAGGATATTAGTACCATCACCAAAAGTTGCAACATATGATATGCAACCAGAGATGAGTGCATACGAAGTTACTGAAAAAGTAATAGATGCAATAAATGCAAATAAATATGATACAATTATATTAAATTATGCTAATCCTGATATGGTTGGACATACAGGAAGTTTACCAGCAGCAATAAAAGCAGTAGAAACAATAGATGAATGTGTAGGAAAAGTAGTAGATGCAATACTTGCACATCATGGAACAATGTTAATAACAGCTGATCATGGAAACTGTGAGCAAATGATTGATTATAAAACTGGAGAACCACATACTGCTCATACCACAAACCCTGTACCACTTATACTAGTTACAGAAAATGAAAACTTAAAAATAAAAGAAGGAAAACTTGCAGATTTAGCACCAACAATGTTAGAATTATTAGGAATTGAAAAACCAGCAGAAATGACAGGAGAAAGCATTCTTGTAAAATAAAGGGTGAAAAGAGTTGTTAAATAATACTAAAAAGATAAAAGAAATATATGAAGAAATACAGAAAAAAATATTCTATGCTGTCCCTGGAAGATGGGATGAATTATACCTTTATGCATCAATTATTGATAGACTTGGAAAAGTTCAAACAGGTGAAATGTATTTTTACTTTATGCCAAAAGGAATTTTAAAAAGGAAATTTATAAATGTATATGAAGTTCCGTTTAAATATGATATTGAAGAAGAAGAGTACATGAAGCTAGTGGATTTGTTATATGACGAATTAAAGCTCTTAAGAGATGAATTTGCTAAAACTGGCCAAAAAATATGGTCTAATATAACAATATCAATAAAAAACAATAGGTTCAAAGTGGAATACAATTATGATAATTTATTAGGTGGTCAAGATGAATATTATGATCACCACATATTTTGGAGAAATAAGTATTTACATATAGAACCACATAGCAGAAAAGAGAAAAATGCAATAGAACAATATATAGCCAATAGAAGACCAAGTAGAAAAAAAGATGAAGAGTATGATTCAGGCATTTATCAAAAAAGACAAACAAATATAATAACATATGAAACAACAGATTTTAAAGAAACTCAAAAAGTTGAATATCTTGCGACAAAACAAGAAAAAAGTAAAATAAAAAACCAAATATTATGTAATAAATGAAAGGAGCAATAAAAATGATTTATTCAAAAGAATTAGAAAATATGTGCCGTGTTGCAAAAGGAGTAGACCATGGACCAGCACCAATTCCAGAAGAAGGAAAATGGGTAAAAGCAAAAGATATAAAAGATATATCAGGATTAACACATGGTATTGGATGGTGTGCACCACAACAAGGAGCTTGTAAATTAACATTAAATGTAAAGGATGGAATAATTCAAGAAGCATTAATTGAAACAATAGGATGTTCAGGAATGACACATTCAGCTGCAATGGCAGGAGAAATTCTAACAGGAAAAACAATATTAGAAGCATTAAACACAGATTTAGTTTGTGATGCTATAAATACTGCTATGAGAGAATTATTCTTACAAATAGTATATGGTAGAACTCAAACAGCTTTCTCAGAAGGTGGACTTCCAGTAGGAGCTGGACTTGAAGATTTAGGAAAAGGACATACATCACAAGTTGGAACAATTTACTCAAGTTCATTAAAAGGACCAAGATATTTACAATTAACAGAAGGATACATAGTAGAATTAGGATTAGACAAAGACGACCAAATAATTGGTTACAAATATGTTCATTTAGGAAAAATGATGGATAATATCAAAAAAGGAATTGATCCAATGGAAGCAATTGAAAAAGCTTCTGGTACATATGGAAGATTTGACGAAGCTGTAAAGAAAATTGATCCAAGAGAAGAATAGAAATAGGAGGAATAAAAAATGGCAGTAACATTTGAAAGTTATGAAAGAAGAATTGATCAAATAAAACCAGTTATGGAAAAATACGGAATAAAAGATTTTGAAGATGCATTAAAAATCTGTACAGATAAAGGATTTAATCCTTATGAAATAGTAAAAGGAGTACAACCAATTTGTTTTGAAAATGCAGCTTGGGCTTATACATTAGGTGCTGCAATTGCAATAAAAAAAGGATGTACAAAAGCATCAGATGCAGCAAAAGCAATTGGAGAAGGATTACAAGCATTTTGTATTCCAGGTTCTGTTGCAGATGACAGAAAAGTAGGATTAGGACATGGAAACTTAGCTTCAATGCTATTATCAGAAGACACAAAATGTTTTGCATTTTTAGCAGGACATGAAAGCTTTGCAGCAGCAGAAGGAGCTATTGGTATAGCAAAATCTGCAAACAAAGTTAGAAAAGAACCACTAAGAGTAATTTTAAATGGTTTAGGAAAAGATGCAGCACAAGTAATTTCAAGAATTAATGGATTTACATATGTAAAAACAGATTTTGATTACTTTACAGGAAAAGTAAAAGTAGTTGAAGAAATCAAATATTCAGATGGAGAAAGAAGCCAAGTAAAATGCTATGGTGCAAATGATGTTAGAGAAGGTGTAGCAATTATGTGGTTAGAAGATGTTGATGTATCTATTACAGGTAACTCAACAAACCCAACGAGATTCCAACATCCAGTTGCAGGAACATATAAGAAAGAAAGACTAGAAGCAGGAAAGAAATACTTCTCAGTTGCTTCAGGTGGAGGAACAGGTAGAACACTTCATCCAGATAATATGGCTGCTGGACCAGCTTCATATGGTATGACAGATACTATGGGAAGAATGCATTCAGATGCACAATTTGCAGGTTCATCTTCAGTACCAGCTCACGTAGAAATGATGGGATTAATCGGTATGGGTAACAACCCAATGGTTGGCGCATCAGTTGCAGTAGCTGTTGCAGTTGAAGAAGCTATGAAATAATCTACTTTATTGATTACATTTATAATAATTGTTTCATACTATATACATGATATAATAAGAAAGGAATGAATTTTTATGAAAAATTATTTAGAAATTGAAAGTGTAAAAGCTTTAGAAGTATTAGATTCAAGAGGAAATCCAACAGTACAAGTTACAGTAGAAACATTTGATGGAAGCGAAGGAGTTGCTTTAGTACCATCAGGAGCTTCTACAGGAGCATTTGAAGCTGTTGAATTAAGAGATGGAGATCCATCAAGATATATGGGAAAAGGAGTTTTAAAAGCAGTTGAAAATGTAAACAAAATCATTGCTCCAGCACTTGAAGGAATGAATGTATATGATCAACCATTAATTGATAAAACATTAATCGAATTAGATGGAACAGACAATAAAGGAAAATTAGGAGCAAATGCTACATTAGGTGTATCATTAGCAGTTGCAAAAGCAGCAGCACAATCATTAGGAATGGAATTATACCAATACATTGGTGGCCCAAATGCAAAAACAATGCCAGTTCCAATGATGAACATATTAAATGGTGGAAAACATGCTGACAATACAGTAAGCACACAAGAATTTATGATTATGCCAGTTGGAGCAAAATCATTTACAGAATGCCTACGTATGAGTGCAGAAATTTACCACACATTAAAGAAAGTATTAAAAGAAAAAGGATTAGCTTCAGGAGTTGGAGATGAAGGTGGATTTGCACCAAACTTATCAAGTGATGAAGAAGCATTAAAACTAATTGTAGAAGCTATTGAAAAAGCTGGATATAAACCAGGAGAAGAAGTATGCTTAGCATTAGATGTTGCTTCAACAGAAATGTATGATGAAGCTAAAAAAATAGGAAAAGAAGGATGCTACTATTTCTGGAAAACACAAGAATTAAAAACAGCTGATGAAATGATTGATTTCTTAGCAGGATTAGTAGAAAAATATCCAATTGTTTCAATCGAAGATGGTTTAGCAGAAGAAGATTGGGAAAACTGGAAGAAGTTAACAGATAGATTAGGAAACAAAATCCAATTAGTTGGTGATGATTTATTTGTTACAAATATGAAGAGATTACAAAAAGGTCTTAATTTAGGTGTTGCTAACAGCATTTTAATCAAATTAAACCAAATCGGAACATTAACAGAAACATTAGATGCTATTGAATTAGCAAAGAAAAACGGATATACAGCTGTTGTATCACACAGAAGTGGTGAAACAGAAGATACAACTCTTGCTGATGTTGCAGTTGCAACAAATGCAGGACAAATCAAAACAGGTGCACCATGCAGAACAGATAGAGTTGCTAAATATAATAGGTTATTAAACATCGAAAATGAATTAGGAGAAATAGCAATATTCCCTGGAAGAAAAGGATTAAATAAATAATTTTAAACATAATAGGGCGTTACTTTTTAAGTAACGCTTTAATATTAGGCAAATATATGTAAAAAAAAGATTAAGTTAAAATATTTACTTGTACTTTTTTTTGATATGTGATATTATAAATGCGAAATTAAAACTCAATAAAAATGGAGGTTCCAAATGAAAATATTAGTAACAGGAGCTAACGGAATGTTAGCAAAAGAAGTAAGAGAAAAATTCGAGAAAGGAAATGAAGTAATAGCGACAGATGTAAAAGAATTAGATATAACAAACGAAAAAGCAGTAATGGATTATGTAATGAATCTAAAACCAGACTATATAATAAATTGTGCAGCATTTACAGCTGTAGATAAAGCAGAAGAATGTTATGAATTAGCAGACAGAATAAATGGTGATGGACCAACAAATTTAGCAAAAGCAGCAAAAGCAGCTGGAGCAAAGCTAGTACATATATCAACAGATTACGTATTTGGAGGAGATTTAGATTTATCTAAAGACTATAAAGAAGACGATCCAAAAGCACCAGTAACAGTATATGGAAAAACAAAGTTACATGGAGAAGAAGGAATTACATCAAACATGGATGAATACTACATATTTAGAACAGCATGGTTATATGGAGTTGGAGGAAACAACTTTGTAAAAACAATGACAAAACTTGGTTCAACAAGAGATGAAATAAATGTAGTTGCAGACCAACATGGAAGTCCAACATATGCAAAAGATTTAACAGAAATAATATATCAAGCAATAGAAAAGAAAATTCCTTATGGAATATATAATGCTACAAACGAAGGATATACAACATGGTATGACTTCACAAAGGAAATACTTGCTGAGCAAGGAATTGAATGTAAAGTAAATCCAGTAACAACAGAAGAATATATAGAAATGATGAAAGTAACACAAGCCAAAAGACCATTTAATTCACAAATGTCAAAAGCAAAACTTGAAGCATGTGGAATAAAAGTTCCTGAGTGGAAAGATGGATTAAAGAGATACTTAGAAGAAGCTAAAAATTTAGAGCAATAGAAAGGAAGTATTATTATGAAAAATAGAAAAGGAATTATATTAGCAGGAGGAAGTGGAACAAGATTATATCCATTAACACTTGCAATATCAAAACAAATAATGCCAGTATATGACAAGCCAATGATATATTATCCATTATCAATTTTAATGCAAGCAGATATAAGAGAAGTGCTAATAATTACAACTCCAAGGGATGCAGAAACATTTAAAGATTTACTTGGAGATGGTAGTCAATGGGGAATGAACTTTGAATACAAAATCCAAGAAAAACCAAATGGACTAGCAGAAGCATTTATAATAGGAAAAGATTTTATTGGAGAAGATAATGTTGCTATGATTTTGGGAGATAATATGTTTTATGGAGAACATCTTGCTGAAAAATTAAAAGAAGCAAATGAAAGAGAAAATGAAGCAACAATATTTGGATATTACGTTAAAGATCCTAGAGCATATGGTGTTGTAGAAATAGATAAAGACGGAAAAGCTGTATCAATAGAAGAAAAGCCAGCTGAACCAAAATCAAATTATGCAGTACCAGGATTATACTTCTATACAAATGAAGTAATTGATATTGCTAAAAATGTAAAGCCATCAGCAAGAGGAGAATTAGAGATAACAACAGTAAATGAAGAATATATGAAACGTGGACAACTTAAAGTAGAAAAATTAGGCAGAGGGATGACCTGGTTTGATACAGGTACACATGATGCATTAATCGAAACAGCAAGCTTCGTTCAAACAATTCAAAAAAGACAAGGATTACAAATATGCTGTCCAGAAGAAATTGCATTTGACAAAGGCTGGATAAATAATGAACAATTATTAGAATTATCTCAAAAATACATGAAAACAGATTATGGAAAATATTTAAAAGATGTAGCAGAAGATGTTTTTGGTGAAGAATAGAAAGGATGAAAAAAATGGGAAAATTTAAAAGAATTGATACCTCAATAGATGGAGTATGTATAGTTGAACCAACAGTATTTGGAGATAACAGAGGATATTTCATGGAAACATACAGCAAAGCTGATTTTGCTGAAATTGGATTAGATTATGACTTTGTACAAGATAATCAATCTAAATCTAAAAAAGGTGTTTTAAGAGGATTACATTTCCAAAAAGAAAATACACAAGCAAAATTAGTAAGATGTATTAAAGGAGAAGTATTTGATGTTGCTGTAGATTTACGTCCAGGAAGCAAAACATATGGAAAATGGGAAGGTGTAGTTTTAACAGAAGAAAACAAGAAAATGTTTATGATTCCAAAGGGATTTGCACATGGATTTTTAGTATTATCAGACGAAGCTGAATTTGCGTACAAATGTGATGATGTATATAATCACGAAGCAGAAGGTGGTTTAAAATTTAATGACCCAGATATAGGAATTGAATGGCCTATGGGAGATTTAAAACCAGAAGATTTATTAACATCTGAAAAAGATGCAAAATGGCCATCATTAAAAGAATTAAAAGAAACAGATTTATTTAAAAATTTAAAATAAGGGAGAAATGAAAAATGAAAAATGTAATGGTAACAGGAGCAGCAGGATTTATAGGAGCAAATTTTGCAGAATATTTTGTAAATAAACATCCTGACTATAATGTAATAGTAGTAGATAAATTAACATATGCAGGAAATTTAGCAAATTTAGATAAAGTAAAAGACAAAATTACATTTGTACAAGCAGACATATGTGATTTTGAAAAAATGCAAGAAGTATTTGAAAAATATCAAATAAATGGAGTAATTCACTTTGCAGCAGAATCACATGTAGACAATAGTATAAAAACACCATTTGTATTTACAAAAACAAATGTATTAGGAACACATACATTATTAGAAGCAGCAAGAAGAGCATGGGGAGAAGGTTCAGAAAACAAATTTGTACATATCTCAACAGATGAAGTATATGGTGCTTTAGGAGAAACAGGATATTTTACAGAAACATCTCCAATTCAACCAAGTAGCCCATATTCAGCATCAAAAGCAAGTTCAGATTTAGTTGCATTAGCATATCATACAACATATAAAATGAATGTAACTGTAACAAACTGTTCAAATAACTATGGACCATATCAACACAATGAAAAGTTAATACCACATATGATTAAATTAGCTCTAAATAACGAGAAATTACCTGTATATGGTGAAGGAAATAATATAAGAGATTGGTTATATGTTGAAGACCATTGCAAAGCAATAGATATGGTATTTCACAATGGTAGAGCTGGAGAAAGATATAATATAGGTGGACACAATGAAAAAAGAAATATCGAGATTGTTAAACTTATTTTAAAACGTTTAGGAAAATCAGAAGATTTAATCGAACATGTTGCTGATAGAAAAGGTCATGATTACAGATATGCAATAGATCCAACTAAAATTAAAACAGAATTAGGTTGGGAACCTGAAACAAAATTTGAAGATGGAATTGTTAAGACTATTGATTGGTATTTAGCAAATCCAGATTGGTTAAAATAAACTTGACATAAATATTTGCAAGTGATATAATAGAATTGTATTTTGTATATATACTCTTTAAGCTGGAGATGTACATCTAGTTTATACAAACTTGAAGGAGTGTAAATTATGAAAATGAAAAATCTTTTTGCAGGTATTGGTATTGTTACTCTTGTAACTCCTATTACTTGCTTTACTGCGGGCATAATTTTTACGGCAGTTGCCAATGCCAAAAGCCCGGAAGTTGCTAAGGCTCTGGAGGAGATTAAAAAACGGCTGAGCAGCAGTAAGGATGATGAAACTAAGGAATATATTCCATCTGTGCATAAAGAAGATGATGAAGCTCTCAAGCATGCAAAAGAGCTTGCTGATGAGATTCAAGCAGAAGAGATCATCAAGGAGTTCGGAAAAGATTTTCTGGATTCTTACAATTGTGATATTGTAGAAAAAATTTTCAACCACGACTAATGCATTAGTACATGAATGTATTAGTTCTAGCCCCTTATCAATGGTTAAGATAAGGGGCTATTTTTTGTAGATGGCACAATAATAAAAAATAATTAACAATATATTGCTAAAAATTAAAAAAAGTAATATAATATATACATTAAAGGAGAAAGAAATGCCAAGATTTTTTGTGAAAAATGAGCAAATAAGAGGAACGACAATAGAAATATTAGGTGAAGATGTAAAACATATAAAAAATGTGATTAGAAAACAGATTGGAGATAATCTAGAAATATGTGATCAAGATACTAGAAAATCATATATGTGTAAAATAGAAAAAATAGAAAATGAAAATATACTAGCTAATATTATAGAAGAATTACAAAATTATGAGGATAAAGTAAAAGTAGACATATATCAAGGACTACCAAAAGCGGACAAGATGGAATTAATAATTCAAAAATCAGTAGAATTAGGAGCAAATGCAATTATTCCTGTTGAAATGAAAAGATGTGTAGTAAAGCTAGATTCCAAGAGTGAAAACAAGAAAATTGAAAGATGGCAGAAAATAGCTGAGAGTGCAGCAAAGCAAAGTGGAAGAAACACAATACCACAAGTAAAAAATATACATACAATAAAAGACTTAATAAATATAAAAGATGAATATGATGCAATAATTGTATGTTATGAAAATGAAAAGACAAATTCTTTAAAAAAAGAATTAAAATCAATAAAAGAAATGTTAAAAGCAAAATCAGAAATCAAAATAGCTGTTGTAATTGGCCCAGAAGGCGGATTAGAAGAAAAAGATGTAGAAGAATTGCAACAAAATGGAGCTAAAATAGTAACACTAGGAAATATAATATTAAGAACTGAAACAGTTGCATTAAACATATTAAGTGTAATAATGTACGAGTTTAGTGAATTCTGATATACAGAGGAGAAAAAATGAAAAAAGAGTTTTTAAAAAGAGTATTAATAAATTTAATAATAGCATTAGTTGTAATAATATATTTCGTTATATTTAGTACACAATATACAAAATTAGATTCATCTATTTTATACAGATATACAGACATATCAAGTTTAATATTTCTCGTAATAGCTATAATAGCAATGGAAATATCATACAAGAAATCAAATGAATACATATTTTTATCTGGAGTAGAACTAGCAGTAATAGCAGTATTTACACTATTAACAAAGCATGTGCCAAAGGTAATAAATTGTAGTATAGAAGTTTATACTTTAGCTGGAGCAAACTTATTTGTAATATATACATTATTGAAAAATGCAATATTATATACAAAACAAAATCAAGATGAATTAGAAAATATGAGTGATATAAAAGAAATAGTAAAAGATGAACCTGTAAAGAAAATCTCAAAAAGAAAAAATGTAAATGAAAACGAGGAAATAGAAAATGATTAAAAGTATGACAGGCTATGGAAAAAGTAGTTTATCAATTAATTCAAGAGAATATCAAGTTGAAATAAAAACAGTAAATCATAAATATATAGATGTAAATATAAAAATGCCACGTATTATAAGCTATTTAGAAGAAGATGTTAGAAAACTTGTTGTATCAAAAATTAAAAGAGGAAAAGTTGATATACAAATATCTTTTGAAAATTACAGCCAAGATGGTAATGATGTTAAAATAAATACAGAATTAGCCCAAATATATATACAAAGTTTGAGAAAATTAGCAGAAGCGGAAAATCTATCAAGCAATATAGAAGTAACTGAAATAACAAAATTGCCAGATGTCTTAACAATAAAAAGCAATTTAGATGAAAATGAAACAAAAGAAGAATTATTACAAGTAGTAAATGAAGCAATAGACAAATTAATTCAGATGAGAAAGATTGAAGGAGAAAAGATCTCAAAAGACATTTTAGACAAAATTGCTAGAATAGAACAGAAAAATGAAGAGATTTTTAGCTTATCTACTGGACTTATCGAAGAATATGTAGTAAAATTAGAAGCAAGGGCAAAAGAATTATTAAAGACTGAAGAATTAGATAAATCAAGATTGATGCAAGAAGTTGTTATATATGCAGATAAATGTTCTGTTGAAGAAGAAGTCACTAGATTAAGAAGTCATATATATCAATTAAGATATTTAATAAATTCAGAAGAGCCAATTGGTAAAAAGATGGATTTCTTAATTCAAGAAATGAATAGAGAAACTAATACAATAGGTTCAAAAGCAAACAATCTTGAAATAACAAATACTGTAGTAGATATAAAAACAATATTGGAAGACATAAGAGAACAAATACAAAATATTGAATAGAAAGGGTGGAAAAAATGCAATTAGTTAATATAGGATTTGGAAACATAGTTTCAGCAGATAAAATTGTAGCAATAGTTAGCCCAGAATCAGCACCAATAAAAAGAATGGTACAAGAAGCCAAAGATGCTAAAACAGCAGTAGATGCTACATATGGAAGACGTACAAGAGCAGTTTTAATTATGGAATCAGGACATATTATATTGTCAGCTGTACAGCCAGAAACAGTTGCTGGTAGAGTAGATAAAGATATAACACCTACTCAAACACCAACTGAAGAATAAAAATAAAAAATGGAGGTAATGTTAAAATGATGGTAAAACCAACAGTACAAGAATTATTAACAAAAGCAAAAAATAGATATGAATTAGTTATAGCAACATCAAAAAGAGCAAGACAAATTGCAAGTGGAGCTGAAGTAAAAACAAAGGTTAAAGAAGAATCACCAGTAACTCTTGCTGCAAATGAAATAGCTGAAGGAGAAGTAGAAATAATAGAACCAGATGAAGCTACAGAAGATGCAGAAGAAGAAAATAGATAAGAATTGAGGAAAAATTATGTTAGTTATATTATCAGGAGTATCTGGTGCAGGAAAAGATACAATAAAAAAAGAACTTCTAAAAAGAATGGAAGATGTTGTAACACTTCCATCTTTTACATCAAGAGAGAGAAGACCAATAGAAGAAGAAGGGGTTCAATATCATTTTATAACAAAAGAAGCTTTTGAGGAAAAAATAAAAAAAGGTGATTTTTATGAATATGATGTACATCATGGAAATTATTATGGTACTTCAAGAGAACTATTAAATGAAAAAATTGAACAAGGTAAAATAATTGTAAAAGATATAGAAGTAAATGGTACAGAAAACCTAATTAAGCTTTTAGGAAGAGATACCAGAATTGTTACTATATTTCTAAAAGTAGGAAAAGAAGAACTAAAAAAAAGATTATTTGAAAGAGGAGATAATGCTCAAGATATCGAATTACGTTTAAGCAGGCTTGATTATGAAGAATCAAAATTAAAGTTATATGATTATGTACTAAAAAATGATGATTTTGAAAAAACAGTTCAAATAATAATGACAATCATAGAAAATGAAAAAAGAATAGAAGATGAAGAAAAATTAAAAGCATAGCTTAATTATAAGCTATGCTTTTTGCTTTTTACTTTTTAGTAGTCGAGACTCCAAGAATCAGGTTAGTATTTACAAACTGTACAACTGAAAAGCCATCTTTCTTAAAAAGCTCAACAATATACATTTTGAAATATTTCGAAACATTGATAGGAACCACATCAAAAAGAACAAGAATGATGTTATCATCGAACTTTTGAGATTCGTAGAGTCCATTTTTGATGAGTTCTACAATGTATGCATGTCTCAAGCTTGCAAGTTCTTTGCAATAGGAAAGAAAAGCTTCATCTTCTTCCATTGTAATGAACTCATACAATTTATATCCCAAATTTTTGTTTTGAGATACTTTGCCGTCTGCATTGACATACATATTTTCGGCGACTAACAATACCGTTTCGTTTTGCAAAGAACAACTATCTGTATAATTTTTGTCAGAAATAGTTTTCAAATCAAAACCAATTACTTCTGCCGCGGTTTTTAATTCTTTGTAATTGGCTTCAAACGGGATAGTAATGTAGAAAGATACATTTTTTCCATTTTTACTACCAATTTCATCAGGGTCCCGATGGGTAAAAAACAATAACTGAGGGTTAATTAATTTTAACAGCTGATTCCGAACCTCCAAAATTCTTTTCTCTTTGATAGAGAATTTTTCAAATTTTTGGGTATTTTCGTAAACTTCATTAATAATGTCCATGTTTAACCTCCATTTTTGGTATGCTGATTGACATAACACAAATATTATATCATAAATAAACTTCAAAATCAATAGTTTACAAAACAATTGGGTTATGATATAATTTTCAGGTACTTATTAAAAAAACACTCGTATTGAGTATAAGAAAGGAGATTAAATATTATATCCGAAATTGATTAAAACAACTAAGTAAAAAGGAGTACTATAATGGAAAAAGAAATTGTAAGCATCATTAGTTCGTTGTGTATTATTCCTCTTAATGGACTATTAAAGTTTCTGAGAGACGGAAATGATACGCCAACTAAATTACATGTTATTGATGCCTCGGTTGTTGCAGGAACAGAAGATTTTGATTTTACAAAATGGTTTACTCAAATTAGTAAAACAAATGACAAAGTTTTAATAACTAGTATTACCCTTAGAGAAATAAACAATTTGCAGAATATTTCTGATTATAGAGGAGAATCTGCTAAATATGTAATGTCGGTATTAGCAAAAAATCCTAAGCATGTAAAAGTAGTTCTTATCGATGAACCTTTTGAACTTCCAGATGACAATATTATAAAATTCTGTTCTGCAAATAAGGCAGATGTAATTTTGTATACTGCAGATAAAGATATGGCATTAAAGGCTAGAATGTATGGTGTAGAAACTAAATTTTATACTCAAAAATTTAATGCAGACATAACTAACAAGGATGAAAATACACTTCGGATTATTAAAACTGATGGAAGAAATTTTACAATTTGGGTAGGAGAAAATTCTAATAAAAGCATTCTTTTAATTTCAGACGGTGTAGAATATAGGCATGGTATTCATAAATTGAAGATCAATGATGATATTTATGTTGCTACTAAGAAAGAAGGATACTACACTTTTATTCATTTTAGGATTACTGCTTTGAGAATAAAAGATAATTGCAAGATTATTTGCCACAAAAGAGTTTGTGATAAGCGGGATATCAAAAATTTACCTAGTGCAGATTACAGAACTTTTATGAGAGAGTTTTATCGTAAATCAAATGAGGATTGAAGTTTAATCTAAGGCCTAACTATACAAATGTATGGTTAGGTTTTTTTATAAAAAGTATATTGATATTAGAAAAAATGTGATACAATAAATGCGAAGAGAGGAAATTATAATGATAGCAGAAGTAGTAATAAATCGTTCAGCAAAAAAACTAAACCGAACATTTGATTATAAAATACCAAATGACCTAGAAGAATTAGTTATAATAGGAAGTTCAGTGCTAGTACCATTTGGAAAATCTGGAGTATTAACAGAAGGATATGTAGTAGGAATAAAAGAAGAAACAGAATATGAGGCAAAAGAAATTTCTAAAATAAATTATAATCTTACAGAAAAACAAATAGATTTAGCTAAGTGGATGGCTAACAGATATTTTTGTAATGTTTCAGATTGTATAAAACAGATGTTAACACCTGGAACTAAAAGTAAAGAGAATACTGTTCAAGAGAAAATTATAAATGTAGTATATTTAAAAAAGAATACAGAAGAACTACAATTTGATATTGAGATGGGAAAGATTAAATCAGAAAAGCAAAAGAAGATATTACAGTTTTTAAAGAATAATGAAGGTGTTACTATATCAGATATTGAACTATATACTGGGGGAAGCAGAGCTATAGTAAAAACTTTAGAAAAAAATGGATATGTAGAAATTGTAGAAAAAAAACTAGAAAGAAATCCATTAGCTAATAAGCAAATTGAGAAGACAACCAATTTAAAATTAACTGAAGAACAAAGTTTTGCATATAATAAAATTTCAGAAAATATTGAAAAAAATAATTATGAAGAATTTTTACTTTATGGAGTAACAGGTTCAGGAAAAACAGAGGTATATTTACAGCTAATAGAAAAAGCAATCAACCTAAATAAAACAGCAATTGTATTAGTGCCAGAAATATCATTAACTCCTCAAATGATAGACAGATTTATTGCAAGATTTAAAAAAGAAGAAATAGCTGTATTACATAGTAAATTATCTATAGGTGAAAGATATGATGAATGGAATAAAATAAAAGAAGGAAAAGCTAGAATTATTATAGGAGCAAGATCTGCAATATTTGCACCTACAGAGAATATAGGGATAATAATTATTGATGAAGAGCATGATAGTTCATATAAGTCAGAAGCGGTTCCTAAATATGATGCTAAAGAAATTGCAAAAAAAATTGCAAAAGAGAATGGATGTCCACTAGTATTAGGAAGTGCTACTCCAGACTTAACTACATTTTATAAAACTCAAAAAGGAAAAATAACCCTATTAAAGCTAACTAAAAGAGCTAATAATTCTAATTTGCCTCATGTTGATATTGTAGACTTAAAAATGGAACTTGCAAATGGAAACAGGTCAATGTTAAGCTATAAACTACATGATGCAATAGAACAAAACTTAAAGGATAAAAGACAAACTATTTTGTTTTTAAATAGGAGAGGATATTCTACATTTATAATGTGTAGGGATTGTGGATATACAGTTAAATGCAAAAATTGTAATATAAGTATGACCTATCATAGAACAGAAAACAAATTAAAATGTCATTATTGCGGATATGAAGAAAATGTTGTAACTGTTTGTCCAGAATGTCATAGTACTAAAATTAGATATTTTGGTACAGGAACTCAAAAACTAGAGCAAGAGATAAATAAGATTTTTCCAACAGCTTCAACAATCAGAATGGATATTGATACAGTTACAAAGAAAAATTCTCATGAGGAGATTTTAAAAAAGTTTAGAGATGAAAATATAGATATCTTAATAGGAACACAAATGGTTGTAAAAGGACATCATTTTCCTAATGTAACTCTTGTTGGTGTAATTGCAGCTGATAGTAGTTTAAACATTGATGATTATAGAGCTAATGAAAGAACATTTCAAATATTAACTCAAGTAGCTGGTAGAGCAGGTAGAGAAAAATTGCCTGGAAATGTTATTATTCAAACATATAATCCAGATAATTTTGCGATATTATGTGCTAAACAGCAAAATTATGAAATGTTTTATAATACAGAAATTGCCTTGAGAAAACAGTTGAAATATCCACCATTTTGCGATATAATATTGATTGGGTTTAATAGTCTACTAGAAAACGAAATAATAGATGTATCTAATAAAACATATCAATATTTAAAAAATAGATTAGATGAACAAGAGTTTAATGTATTAAAACCAATGCCATCACCTATAGACAAAATTCAAAATAGATACAGATGGAGAATTATCATAAAAGGCAATATAACAGAAGAAGCAAATAAAGTAATAAATGATTGTTTAAAAATAATTTATGATAGAAATTACAAGAATACTAGAGTTGCAATAGATGTAAATCCTAATAGTATGTTATAGTGAGAAAGGAAGAGTTTAATGGCAATAAGAAATATAAGATTAGAAAAAGATGAAATATTGAAAAAAAAATCAAGAGAAGTTGAAGTAATTGATGAGAAAATCCAAACATTAATAGATGACATGATAGAAACTATGTATAAATATAATGGGGTTGGATTATCAGCAGTACAAGTTGGTGTTTTAAAAAGAGTTGTTGTAATCGATATTGATGATGATAATGGTGTGAAAGTTCTTATAAATCCTCAAATAACTAAAACTAAAGGTGAGCATGAGGTTGAAGAAGGATGTTTAAGTTTTCCAAATCAATATGCTAAATTAATGAGACCTAAAGAAGTTACAGTTGAAGCATTAGATAGAAGCGGAAAGAAAATAACAATTAAAGCAAAAGATTTACTTGCACAGGCAATTGCACATGAAGTAGACCATTTAGACGGTGTAGTTTTTGTAGATAGAATGATACCTGGAACATTAGAATATGTTGAACCTGAAAAGAAATAAAAAATGTCGAAAAAATATTGTAAATAAAAAATATTAATGATATAATAACAAACGAAAGAATAGTTTGAATTAGAAAGGTTGAGATATATGAAAGTAAACAAAAGAATACCTTTATTTGTAGTAATATTAGTCGTAATTGTAGTTGCTTTTTGTATTGGAAAAATAATAAATGCAAATACAAAATATAGTCAAAAATTATCAAAAATATATGAAAAATTAAATAACAGCCAAACATATTTGTTCGAAATGGAAAAGAATAGCGGAAATAAAATAATTATGGCTAAAAAAGGAGATAAGACAGTAATAAACCAATATTCAAGAGATGCAGAAACTAATGCAGAAAGCCATACTACGACATTAGTAAAAGATAATAACACTTATTTGATTTTACATGATAGGCAAGAATACTATGTATATGAACAAAATAATGTAGAACAAACAATATTAACAGACGGAATAAAAGAAATTTTAGAACGCAATTATAATGTAGGTTCAGAAAAAGTAAAAGGCAAGAAATATTCTTATGAAGAATATGAAGGAAGTAGTATGTTTATGGTATCAAGTATGCTAAATGTTGATGAATCAAATATAAAGACAAGATTTTATTTTGACTCAAAAGATAATTTAGTATATATAAAGACATTAAATGGTGATCAACAAGAATTACTAAAGGTAAAATTAGAAAATGATGTGAATGATTCAGTATTTGAAATTCCATCAAACTATGCAGAAAACTAAAGTGATATAAACAAAGTTAATAACTTTTTTATATATAAAATTTCAAAAGAAGGAGTGAAAAAATATGGCAGAAAGATTCGTATTAAACGAAACATCATATTTTGGGAAAGGAGCAAGAGAAGAATTACCTGGAGAAATAACAAGAAGAAAATTCAAAAAGGTATTAGTTGTAACAGACAAAGCATTATTTGAATGTGGAGTTTCAGCAAGAGTTACAGAAGTGTTAGATAAAGCAGGAATTGACTATGAAGTTTATTCAGAAGTTAAACCAAATCCAACAATAAAAAATGTATTAGATGGAGTTGAAGCTTGTAAAAGAGCTGGAGCTGATGTTATTGTTGCTGTTGGTGGTGGATCTAGTATAGATACTGCAAAAGGAATATCTATAGTTATGACAAACCCTGATAGAGCAGATATAGTATCATTAAATGGTGCTTCAAACACAGTAAATAGAGGAATGCCAGTAATAGCATTACCTACAACATCTGGAACAGCTGCTGAAGTAACAATAAATTATGTAATAACAGATGAAGAAAGAGAAATCAAAATGGTATGTGTAGATCCAAATGATGTTCCAATTTTAGCAATTGTTGATTCTGATTTAATGGCATCAATGCCAAAATCAATTGCAGCAGCTACAGGAATGGATGCACTAACACATGGTATAGAAGGATATATCACAAAAGCACATAACACAATGTCAGATATGTTCCATATGCAAGCAATAAAATTAATCTTTAAATATTTACCAGCTGCTGTAAATGAAAAAGATGAAAAAGCAATTGAAATGATGGGATTAGCTCAATATACAGCAGGAATGGGATTCTCAAATGTAGGTTTAGGAATTGTACATTCAATGGCACATCAATTAGGAGCTGTTTATGACACACCACATGGACTTGCAAATGCAATATTATTACCAACAGTAATGAGATTCAATGGACAAGATCCAGCAACAGCACAAAGATTTAGAGAAATCTTATGTGAAATTGGAAGACCAGATGCAGCACATTTAAATGATCAAGATGTTATAAATACATTTGTATGGATGATATCTGAATTATCAAAATCAGTAGGAATTACTCAAAGAGTAAGAGATGTTGGAGCAAGAGAAGAAGATTTTGAATTATTAGCAAATAAAGCTATGCAAGATCCTTGCAAACCAGGAAATCCAAGAGAAGTTTCTAAAGAAGATTTTATTAATTTATATAGACAAGCATTTTAATTTGTGCTATAATATATAAGATTGTAAACGCGGAAGCGTTAGTTTAGGTTAAGTCATCATAATAAAGGAGGACTTATATATGGAAAACGAGAACAAGGCTTTTGACCAAATCTGTGAAGAACGGATTCAAACTATCATCAGCATGGCAGAGCCCCAAAAACAGTATTCTATTTTAACTTTCAGTGAAAGGACTCTCAAAGAGTTGGAGATTATGCTTGGTGAACGTGCAAGAACTGTTTATCAGATGTCTCCTGATTCGCGTGAACCTGGTGCGTTGAAAGTTTCTTGGAAACGGCTGAATATTCGGGGTTATGAAGCAGAGCTTCGTATTAATACCGAATTTGGGCAAAGCATGGGTGCAAAAGTTTATCTGTATAGTCTTAAAAGGCTTGAAGATAATAAGCTGGTTTATAAAGTTCCATGTCGTAAAATTATTAAGATGATGTAAGACAAAGCGGAGGTCCGGGATAAATTTCCTTGACCTTCGCTATT
>ENA-UOJQ01000676-UOJQ01000676.1-human-gut-metagenome-genome-assembly--contig:-P63-NODE-676-length-34536-cov-7.445144_pt1 | contig 34536 bp, 24 predicted proteins | sample MGYA00242352_ERZ723899 | MGnify/ENA metagenome assembly ERZ723899
ATTCCGGACAGAAACGCGGCGGATTTGTCGGATCTTCCGGCTCCCATCCACATTTATCACAGCGGTATTTTTTTGCTGCTGCCGGTCTCGGACTGCCGCATTCACTGCAGAATTTACCTTTGTTCAGTGCCCCGCAGCTGCATCTCCAGCCCTCTTCCGGCTTTGCTGTTCCGCATTCCATGCAGAATTTGCCGGTATTTACAGCTCCGCAGCTGCACTGCCAGCTTCCTGCCTGTGCGGACGGACGCATCGACTGGGCCTGTTTTTCTTCCGGTATATACTGCTGCTGTCTTTGTGCCTGCTGTCTCTGATTTCCCATCTGGAGAAGATCCTGGATATTGGCACTTCCGGCTCCTCCTGCCATATTCAGTCCCATAAAGCCCATCATCGCACCGTTTGGATTGGATGCGGCTGCTTTCATGGCTTCTGCCTGTGCACTGCCAAGCGTTGCCGCCATCATCGTCGGATCTCTCAGAACAGCAGCATCCTGGATTTCCTGGATCTTCTTGAGGTCTTCCTCTTTGAGGGTGATCGGGTTCATCGCTACGGATACCACGGAAATACCGCGTTTTTCCGCCCACTTTTTGGTGAGTGCTTCGTTCATCGCCTCTTCGAGATCTCCCGCATGTGCCGGGATATCACTTGGCAGAAGCTCCAGTTTTGACAGCTGTGCAAATGCCGGCTGCAGTGCGGAGATAAACTCTGTCTTTAACTGTCCGTCGATCTCTTCTCTGTCATAAGTCATCTCTACATTTCCGCAAACATTCTTATAGAAAAGGATCGGGTCGGTGATACGGTAAGAATAGATACCGTTGCATCTTACCTGTACATCACGGCTCAGTCCGGTATTGTGATCCACTACATGGAACAAAAACGGATTTGCCGTGCCAAATTTGTTATCCATGATCTCTTTTGTATTGATATAATACACTCTCTGGTCTTTTCCGGTATCTCCGCCGTAGGTAAAACGCTTTCCGAAGGTGGCAAAGGTCTTTTTCAGACCTTCGCCCAGTTTTCCGGTAAAAATACTTGGTTCTGTGGAGCTGTCATAAGTAAACTCTCCCGGTTCTGCACAAACTTCCACAATTTTGCCCTGTTCAACGATCATCATACACTGACCGTCTGCAACTGCAATACCGGAACCGTTTGAGATGATATTCTCACTGCCCTTTGTGTTTGAGGACCGCCTTCCCACCTGCTTCTGTCCTTTTACAACCAGGGTATCTGCATCCATCGCCTCACAATAGAAAAATTCCCTCCACTGATCTGCCATTGTTCCGCCGACTGCTCCGACGGCTGCTCTGATAAGTCCCATAATATTTTACCCCTTTCTTTCCTTTTGTTTCTGTTACTTTCCCTTTACTATTTTATCTTTACCTTTTTGGAAAGTTTCGCTTTGTTCAAAAGTTTTGCATACTTTTTCTTCTGTGCTTTCGGCACTTTGACCGTTGCTTTTTTATTTATATTTTTAAACGCATTCTTTCCAATGGTATTGATCTTTTTACTCTTAATAATAACTTTTTTCAGCTTTCTGCAATTTGCAAAGGCATTCTTTCCAATCTTTCTGACATTTTTTCCAATTGTCAGACTTTCTATCTTCTTGTTGCCCTTTAATGCATTTGCTGCCACACTGGTTACTTTCCATGTTTTTCCGGATGCCTTGATCTTATCAAAGATCTTCACACTCTTCTTTGCTTTGCCTTTTGCAGTGATAGATTTTACCTCTACCGTGTCTTTTCCGGTTACTTTATAAGTAAACACTCCATACTGACCTTCTGCTTTGATCACCTGACCAACTTTCACCGTACCATCGTTTGGAGTTTCCGGTGCCTGTGGATTTGTAGATGGTGTTTCCTTTTCCGTAGACGGTGTTTCCTTTTCCGTAGATGGTGTTTCTTTCTTAAGTGCAGAGGCTGCATTGCGAAGAGCTGTTAAAATCTGCTGCATCTCTTCTTCGGTTGCTGTTTTTTGCTCTACGGCTTCTTTCGCTGCATTCAGTGCTTTTTCATAAACTTTCCAGGTTTCTTCTGTATAGTCACTTTCTTTCCTGCCTTCTGCTGCTGCGATTTCATTTTTCACTTCATTCACCAGTTCTTCCGGTGCCGGAACTGGTACATTTGGAATCTCCACAGTCACTTCACAGGCTGCTGTTTTCTCTCCATCTTCGGTCGTTACGGTGATGGTTGCTTTTCCATTTGCTACTGCGGTCACTTTTCCGTTTCCGTCTACAGTTACTACTTTTTCATTACTCGTTTCAAATATCACATTTTTATTTGTTGCATTTTCTGGTGCTACTGTTGCAGTAAGATCTACTGTCTGACCTTTTTCTGTCAGTTTCGCTGTGCTCTTATCCAGTGTAACTCCGGTTACGGCTACCGTTTCCGGAGTAGTATCATCTGCCAGCTCTGTGATGAATTTTGCGTCTGCAAAATCTGCGTGATCATTGCTGTCGCTGCCATTCTGATCCACGTTCAATCTGAGGATTTTGACACCTTCCACAGAAATATCCAATTTTGCCATCTCAGATGCTCTCGTAACAGCTTCACCTGTGTAAACCTGTTTATTATCCGTATAAACATTGAATTTTACATTTCCATCCTGGTTTGCTTCACGGTCAACGCCCATATAAGATGTAAATTTCTTAAAGCCCATACCTTCGATATTGTAATAGAGATTTGCGGTCGCATGAATACCCATACCTTTCTCAAAGGTTTTTTCCTGGCTTCCGTCATAAAGTGTCAGTGTCTTTCCGTCTACAGATTTGTCTTTCATGATGGAACCCCATCCAGTTGCAGAATTGCTCTCGTAACTTAAATCAGAAAGGTAAACTTCGCTCTTGCCTTCAACTCTCCAGATATAGGTTTCGGTTCTGCTCTTGTCTGCAGATTCTACTGTAACCTGTAACTGGTTGTTTCCTTTTTTCATCGTTACAGAAGTCTCTACGCTTCCCGTTCCGGTTGCAGCAGTTACATTGTTGCATTTTACAGTAATTTTTGCATTTGCTTCCTGTGCGGTAAACGTTACCCTGGAAGTTCTTGTCATAGTTGATGCTGTATACTCTTTGAGATTTGCATTAAAGTTTCCATTGCTCTGGATGGTACTGCCAAACTGTACTTTTTCCAGTTTTGCATTGCTGTCAGATGGTACACGCAAACTCAGGCTGTAGTGCTCTGTTACGCCGCCGTCTGGTGTGATTGCAATACCAACGGTCATGTTATCGCCGGAAACAGGAATGCTCTCTTGCGGGTTATATGTTTTTCCATTTACATTCAGAACTGCTTTTGCACCTTCGCCAGGATTTTTCAGAGCGATTTTGACTTCGGTCTGCCCTTTTGTCAGAGATGCACTGTAGGATTTTTCAGAAACATCAAAACCTGCCACTTCTTTGTTATCTACGCTGATGCCGCCGATAGACGCATCCTGTGCTCCGGTACGTGTAACCAGGAAACGATAAATTTCCTGTGTTGTTCCGTCTTCTGCGATTACTCTTGCTGTAATGATATTTAAGCCTGCCACAAGTGCAACTTCCTGCTCTGTAATCTGGTTTTTGCCGTTTTCTGCGGATACGATCTCATTGACATTTTTCAGTCCGACACCATTACCGACACCGTTTCGGCAGATTTCGATTTTTGCATTTTCATCTTTTGCTTTCAGAGAAATCTTTACACTCTTTACATTCTTATCGGCAGTTGTCACATAGCTCTTTGTCTCAGATGAGAATGTCGGGAAGGATACACCGGATACAGATGCACTCTCCAGAATCGCATTTCCTGATTTTACTTTTGCAAGATTTTCAATATTTCCGCTCTCTCCTCCGGTTGCTGCATCTTCGGTCAGTGCTACTGCTTTGCCATTGACCTCCAGGTCTGAGAAGGTAAATGCGGTTCCTTTTGTGCTGTTTCCGGTACCGGCAACCAGTGCCACGCCAAAGGAATTGCCGATTTTATCGTTTGTGATGCTGTTTCCTACTTTTGTCCAGTTTTCTTTATCAGCACTGCAATATCCGGTAAAGGTATTTCCGGATTTCTCCAGTTTCAGCCAGATTGCCTCTGCATTCGGATTTTCTGTGTTCTGGTCTTCATTTGCACTTCCGTTTGCTTCGGTCACGACATGGACCTTCGGACTGTTCGTGCCATGTTTTCTCTCGACTGCCACATAGTTGTCATCATCTTTGTAGATAAACAGACCTGCTTCGTCCCAGTTGTTGACGGTCTTGCCGCTCATCTTGACGATGGCTGTGAAGGTTCCGTCACCGCGGTTTACATTTTCACCGCTTACGATCACGTTATTGGCTGTCTGGGTTGCCCAGAGTCCCTGTCCCATTGCTTTGATGGTCACGCTGTCACCGCTGACACTGTAGCCGCCGTCGCTTGGATTTTTCACGGTCAGATCTTTTGCAAGCACTTTCACTGCTGTCACGGTTCCGGTGCTCTGATCTGTCACCGTAAAGGTCACAGGATCTGCCTGGAATTTACGTCCGCCGACCAGCTCATAAGCTGTCACGGTTGCTGTTCCCTTTTTCAGACCTGTCACATGACCGGTGCCATCCACACGTACAACTTCCGGATCGCTGCTGACATAGATCATTTCGCTTGCCGGCTGTGTGCCACTGCCGATGCTTACGCCTTCGTTTTCACCGATCTTCACTTCACTGTTCTGCATATTCGTGATATTGACTCTGCGTGTCACGCCTTTATCATAAATATTATCAGAAATATTTACGTTGCGGCATCCGTTGAAAGTAAATGCATTGATATTTGCACCTTCCACAGCTGAAACATTCATGGCAACGCTCTCGCCGATCGCCAGCGTGGTTTTTGCCGAGTTTGCCTTTTCATTTACAGAGAAACGCAGAACTTTGTTTCCGTTAAAGGTCAGTCCGTTTACGCTCTTTGCATTAATAATATTGCTGGTTCCGTTTGTAAAATAGAATGTATTGTCTTTGATCCTTACATTTTTATGTACCGGTTCCGCTGCTCCGTTGTTGGTCGGATCAAACTGGATAAATGCACTGTAAGAATTCTGGTTGACACCACAGCGTCTGAATACATTACCTTCGATTAGAACATCTTCATCATGTCCTGACTCGTACCAGCTGTTTACGTCATCGGAAATGTAAACGGCTGCACCGGCTACGTTGTCAAATTCGTTGTTGCGGATCACGACCGGTTTTCTGGTTGTCACCAGAATACCACGTACCGGCATCTCACGGAATACGTTGTTCTCAATCTCAACACTCGGTGTATAAGTAACATTTTCCAGAGCTGCTGCATTTGCAGACACAGAAGACGGCATATTTGTATCCAGTGTTACAATGATTGTATCCAGATCCGTTTTGGAAGCATCGGCTTTGTCACCATTTCCGGCAACCATGGTTCCGCCATGTCCGTCCGGACCTACCACTCCGGTTACTTTTGCTTTTGCCCCGTCGATTGGAAGCAGTGTTCCCTTAGAAACAAACTCTACTTCATCTCCCACATAATAGTTCGGAAAACCGGAAGTTTCGTGATGCTGATAGTGAACTTTGAACTTATTATCAGAGATTCGTTCTGTTACCTGTAAGAATGTTCCATGGATGTTGATCGGGTCATCCTGCGGATCTTCAAATGTGCTGTTCACAATGCGGATTGTTCCGCCGCAGCCGGACATCTGCACAAAGTCAGCAGAACCAACGCCGGTTCTTCCGCTTCCTTCATAGTTGCGGAAATTTACATCATCCAGTGTAATGTTTTTGGAAAGCTGTCCTACCACACCAAATGCATGCAGAAAATGCAGTTCGACATGCTGCATCGTCACACCATCACTCTCCCAGAAAAAGGCTGCGGAATGATCACGTGTAGTCCTTCTCATCTGCTGACCATATCCTGCCTTGAAGGATGGTGCAGAATTGTAAGTCACCTTCAGACGATGTCCGTCCAGTTTTTCCATGCTCTGTACATTGTTGAAAAATTTATCGCCGGAAGTAGTCAGGGTAGCGGTTGTCATATCAAATCCCTGTACATGTCCGACATTGTTCGTATAGCTCCAGTATGCCTGTCCGGTGTATGGGCTGACATCGCTGCTCCAGGTAACGGTTGTTCCGCTTACGGAATAATTATAACATTCCGGAACATATAAAATCGCTGTATTGCCTTCTACTTTTTCTGCTGTTACACTGACGACCGACGGTACCTGGAAATCGGTGTCAAAATTCTGGATTCTGATGTTTTTACATCCGATCGTGGAAAACATCATCATCTTGCCATGGAAGATCAGACTGGACTGATTTCCTTCCAGTGTCACATTTTCCATATTTTCCAGCAGAATACCGATATTTTTCATTTTGTACGTGCCACGGTCACCGTTATTACGGCTTAAAGTATTTGAAATATACAGTTCCCGTTTCTGTGCATGATCCGGGTAAATCTGATATTCCCCTTTCGGGAAATCCAACACAACCGGTCCGTTCACTTCTTTTGCTGCCTCGATAGCTGCCTGTATGCCCTCGGCACTGTCTTTTACTCCGGTCGGGTCAGCCCCATACTGTGTGACATCAATAACTGTTACCTTATCAGAAGCTGAGGCTGCATTTGACACCCCCCCCACTACTGGGAAACACCAGTGACAGCAGCATACAGATCACCAGCATGACTGAAAATGTTTTTCTTGTTTTCATGTTATTCTCCTTTTCTTTGCTCACCTCTTATTTGCAGTATTTCAAAAAATATCAGGCAGAATGACTGAAATAGGAAGCACAAAATCATTCATATGACATCTTTATTTTAATACCTACTAAAAAAATACTATATTTTCGTCATTTTGTCCAGTTAATCTCAACATCATTTCCTGATAAATCCACAAAATATCTAAATTTAACAGCCCGGATACAGATTTATTATCTTTTTCCTATTGACATAAAAATGCAGCATACTCTTCTTCCTTTTTGTATGCTGCACTTTCTATTTTTTTTATACACTTACAAGGTTTCCTTATGTCTTTACAATCTCTCCGTTATCCGCTCTGATATTAGCATATCGTAAAACTTACGGTCGCTTTTATACTTTTTATTTTCATATTTATCCTGCATAACTGTTTCTGATACCGCATGCCTGCTCAAACTCACGCAGTTTGCGTCTGGCTTCCGGAGTAATGTTCCGCGGCACCTGTACCTGGACGGTCACATAATGATCGCCGTGTACCTGCGGGTTCTTCATGGAAACAATACCTTTGCCTCGCAGACGAATCTTGCTTCCGGACTGTGTACCTTCCCTTACTTTGCAGATCACATCGCCGTAGAGCGTATGGACTTTCGCTTCGCCGCCAAGGACTGCCGTGGAAAACGGAACATTGACGGTCGTGTAAACATCCATGCCTTTTCGTTCAAAGCCCGGTTTCTCTGCGATTTTAACTTTCAGAAGCAGATCTCCTGCCTGACCGTTTCTGCCCATCTGACCTTTGCCTCTTAAACGGATGCTCTGACCGTCATCAATACCTGCCGGGATATGCACCTGAAGCGACTGTGTCCTGCCCGGTGCAGAAGGATCCGACAGATTGATCACCTTGTCACCGCCAAGTGCTGCTTCATCGAAGCTGACGGTGATATCGGCGTGAAGGTCACTGCCCCTGCCGCCAAAGCTACTGCCTGTACCGGAAAATCCATCGCCGAATCCACTGTTTCCGCTGCTAAAGTCGTTTCCGAATCCACTGTTTCCGCTGCTAAAGTCGTTTCCGAATCCACTGTTTCCGCCGGAGAATCCGTCTCCAAATCCGCCGCCGAAATGATAAGATCTGCTTCCGCCGCCTGCTCCGGCACTGCGGCCGGAGAATCCGCCGCCAAAGATATTTTTCAGGATATCATCCATGTCACCGCCATCAAAATGGAACTCCTGGTATCCGCCATTTGCTCCGCCAAACGGTCCCTGACCGCCCTGGTAATCGGCACTGCCGAACTGGTCATACATTTTCTTTTTCTCCGGATCACTGAGCACCGAGTAGGCTTCTGTAATCTGTTTGAACTTCTCGGCTGCCTGTGCATTTCCGGCATTGGTATCCGGATGATATTTCTTTGCCAGTTTACGGTATGCTTTTTTGATTGTATTTTCATCTGCGTTTTTATCTATTCCAAGGATTTTATAATAATCTTTTCTTTCTTCCATTTCTGATTCCTCCTCTGATCATGTCAAATCTTATATCCATAACGTTTCTTTTGAAATGCCATGTCTGTCATCTCAGGGTCTTCATTCACCAGAATATTCTATCTGATCTGATTTTACAGAAATATCCGAAAGCTTTTTTATTCAATGATGCCAGGGTCAAAAGCCTGAAACCACGATGTGCTTGCACAAGAGTGGTTTTATGGCTTAATGACCCGCCCCAATATGAGCATAAAAGTGGGATGATAATCCCACGATATGCGAATACTTGGGCGGATTGTGGGAGTGCAACGCACGGAACAATCCGTAGGCATCATAGTTAGGGACTTTTGACACCCACATCATATAATCGGATATTTTTGTTCTATCAGAACTATAACACCCGATTCTCAATCTGTCAATACTTATGCACAAAAAACATGGCCGATCAGCCTGGAATCTTCTTTCTCCAGCAGAATTTCCCTCACTTTTTCAAAAACTGCCTCTGCCAGTGCTGCATGTCCTTCTCTTGTCATATGCTCCTGATCCTTTTCCCCCGGCAGTGCCACATCCGATGCCGCCAGAAATGCAATGCCTCTTCTTTTTGCGATCTGTTCATAGACTCTTTTCAGACCTTTTGACACTTCTACGGAACGGCGGTCAAATTCCCGGTCGTATTTCTTCACATCTGCTCCAAGATGGATCGGTGAGATCAAAAGCACCGGAAGATCCTCTCTTTCCCTCCAGATCTGATCCAGAAGACGCTCAATGCCCACGCCGATCTTCTCCGGTGTCGTCTCATAAGCCGTTTTGCAGTCGTTTGTCCCGAGCATAAGAACCACCAGTTCCAGCGGGCGGTGCGTCTCCAGGATGGCCGGCAGCATATCGATCCCACTTCTTCCGGGACGGTAAGCATCTGCAAACATAGTCGTTCTGCCGCACAGTCCCTCCTCGGCAACCCGATAGCCGTAAAACTGCAATTTCTCATCTAAAATGCTCGTCCATCGCGTTCCCCAGTTGTAACGGTTCGCTGTTCCTGGGATCAATCCGTACGTGTTTGAATCACCAAAGCATAAAATCTGTCTCATATCCATATCCTTCTTTCTGTTTTGCTGTTTTGCTTTTCTGCTTTGCTTTGCTTTTTTTTCGTTTGTTTATTTCTTTTTTACCTATTTCTTATTTTCGCTTTTTGCTTCGTTTTATATTCCTAGTAATTTGATATGTTTACTATATATTATTCTTTTCCATTTGTCAAGTACAGGCTTGCACAGAATTAAAAAACATGCTATGGTCAGAGTACTTGATGCCAGGGGCAGCGAAAGTTACTCTGTAACAAAGCAATTCGCAGGCATCCTCTGACTGCTAATATTTGACTGTTATTATCATATAGAAGGGATTCATTATGGAAAACACAGAAATGAAAAAAATCATCGACCGCCAGCGTACTTTCTTTCAGACTGGAACGACACTGGATGTCTCTTTTCGCATCGCCGCACTGAAACGGCTGCAGCATATGATCCGCCGCCACGAAAAAGAGATCGAGGCAGCTCTTCTGCTCGATCTGAAAAAGAGTTCTTTTGAAAGTTATATGTGCGAGACGGGTCTTGTTCTGGATGAGATCCACTATATGCTCCGCCATATCCGCTCATTTGCAAAAGAGCAGGATGTCAGAACACCGCTGGCACAGTTCTGCTCCAGAAGCTACCGGAAACCTTCTCCTTACGGTGTCACGCTGATCGTAAGTCCCTGGAATTATCCGATCCTGCTGACTCTTGATCCGCTTATTGATGCCATTGCAGCCGGAAATACGGTGATCTTAAAGCCAAGTGCCTACTCTCCTGCCTGCAGCGATCTGCTTGCAAAACTGATCCATCGCTATTTTCCGGCAAAATACCTGACGGTGATCACCGGAGGACGCTCTGAAAATACCGCCCTGCTTCAGCAGCATTTTGACTATATCTTTTTCACCGGAAGCAAAACGGTCGGAAGGGAAGTGATGCGGCAGGCTTCTTCCCACCTGACTCCTGTAACACTGGAACTTGGTGGCAAAAGTCCGTGTCTGGTCGATGAAAGTGCCGATCTTGCACTCGCCGCCAGACGCATCGTATTCGGGAAATTTTTAAACTGCGGGCAGACCTGCGTTGCCCCGGATTATGTTTACTGTGATGAAAAAAGAAAAGAGGCTCTGATCTGCGAACTGAAACGTCAGATCACGAAACAGTTCGGCAGTGAGCCTCTGAAAAATCCTTCCTACGGAAAGATCATAAACCAAAAACATTTTGAACGCATCCGAAGACTGCTCAATCCTGAAAAAGTAATCTTTGGCGGAAATGTCAATCCGGATACTCTCCAGATCGCTCCGACCCTTCTTGACCACGTGACCTTTGAAGATGCTATCATGCAGGAAGAGATCTTCGGACCGCTCCTGCCGGTCATCACTTACCGCACACTGGATGAAGCAATCGCCAGGATCAATTCCATGGAATGTCCGCTCGCCCTCTATCTTTTCAGTAAAAAGAAAGAAAATATAGAGAAAGTGACCGCAAAATGTCAGTTTGGCGGCGGCTGTGTCAACGATACCATCATCCACCTCGCCACCCCGTACATGGGATTTGGCGGCTGCGGCGAAAGCGGCATGGGAAGCTACCACGGAAAAGACGGGTTTGAAACCTTCTCCCACACCAAAAGCATCGTCGATAAAAAAACATGGATCGATCTTCCGGTGCGGTATCAGCCTTATCGTCCGGTCAAAAAATGGCTTTTGAAAAAAGTACTTGGATAGAAGATAAGAACAATAAATTTTATTCCTCTTCCAGTCTCTGAATCATTTCATAGATTGCCTTTGCGGAATTGAAGTTTTCCGGTTCCATTTCTTCGGACGGGATCTCGATATCATATGCATCGGTGATCTCTGAGATGATCGTTACAACGTCCATGGAGTCGATCACTCCGTCATCTACGAGGTCTTCTCCGTTTTCCCAGTCAACTTTTGGCATTGCTTCTTTTAAGATGTCTAATAATTCGTTCATGGTTTTGTCTCCTTTGATTTTATACTGTTTTTTTTATACAGCAGTCCAGCTTTCTCTTTATTTTACACTGCTTTTTTCTCTCTGCATAGATCGTTATTTCTATGATCCTTGTTTCTGACATTTACTTCCCCTGAGTCTCTGCCTTTTCTTTCTCGGCTTCGATCAGTTTCTTTCTCTGAAGTTTTCCGTTATAGGTTCTCGGGATCTTGTCGATCTGCTCGATGCGTTTTGGCACTTTATATGCCTCCAGTTTGCCCTGCAGATACTCATAAATGCCCTGCTCATCAAATGCGGCACCGTTTTCCATCTCCACAAAGAGCTTTGGCTCTGCCCCAAGGAGCGGATGTGGTACCGGAATGCAGGCACAGTCGGCTATTCCTTCAAATCCCCCGGCGATCTCTTCAATCTCATCCGGAGCGACTTTGTTGCCGCCGGTTATGATGACATCATCTTTTCTGCCCAGCATATAGATCAGTCCGTCCTCGCCCACATAAGCAAGATCTTTGGTGCAGATATAGTCATCACGCATGATTTCCTGATTGAGCTGCGGTTCATGATAATAACCCTTCATATTCATGGTTCCGCGGCAGGCGAGAAAGCCCGGTGTCTCTTCGGTCGCATCGATTGCATTGCCCTGCTCATCAAAAAAGACAAATTCTGCATGGCAGGACGGTTTTCCGATGCAGTTTTTCTTATCCGGCATTGCATTGAAATCCAGGATACAGGAGCATCCGGACTCTGTTGTTCCGTAAAAATTATAGAGGCGTGTGTTCGGAAGAAGCTCTCGCAGATGCTCCTTGTCGTGGTTCGGGATCGGTGCGGAACCAAGCTGCACATAATCGAGCTGGTCTGCATATTCACCGAGTTTGTCTCCGCTTAACTTGAACAGTGCCGCCAGTGCTGCCGGTACAAGGTCTATCGCTGTCACATGATATTTTTCGATCGCTCCGAAAAATTTCTTTGTAAAGATCACGCCGTCGATGATCACCACGCTGCCGCCATTTAAAATATTGGAATAATAACGGCGAAGTCCGTGCGAATGGCTCAGGGGTACCGGGATCAGTTCGACACTGTCTTTTTTCATTTCGACGGAACCAATCACATTTTCAGAAACGGCGATCACACTCTCATAAGTAAGCTCAATTCCCTTGGATTTTCCGGTTGTTCCGGTTGTAAAGAGAACTTCTGCGGTTTCTTCAGGCTCAGGAAAGCGAAAACTGTCTCCATTTTCATCATCGCTTTCGGATATTCGCATTTCTGCGGCATCGTCCATTTTATACGATAATACATCTTTTATCGTTTCCCATTTGCAGGAAAACTCACCCTGCTTCGCTGCCAGATATAATTTTGCCTCCACTGCCCCGATGATCTCTGCGATGCGGTCATCTGCCGCATTCTTCTCTATCGGCACAAAGACTGCTCCGACAAGCTGGATCGCCAGCTGACTGATCACCAGCTGGGCATTCTGTGAGTTTCGCACAACGACATGGTCTCCTCTTCGGATGCCAAGTTCTCTTAAATGCACGGCATAACCGTACACACATTTCCAGGCATCCAGATAAGTCAGTTCCACTTTTCCATCTGCCAGAAACAGTTTGTCCGGCTGTACTTTTGCATATTCTGCCAGTGCTTCCACGATGGATCTTACCATATGCTCCCCTTCTTTCTTTTGATCTGATCTTTCTGTTTTCGCTTTAAACTTCATAAATCAATCTTTTCTTCGGCTGTACTAGTACTGCTCTGTCTGATCAGCCTTTGCTGCTTTGATTGCTTTTACTGCCTTTTTCAGTATCTTTTCGGCTGCCTTCTCATATTCTTTTTCTTCTTTTTCGGCCGCCTTATCCCAGCTTGCCGCCACCTCTTTGCTGTGGTCGGTCTTAATATCATAATGTTCCCTGATATAATTGCCCAGGTATGTGGTAAATTTCGCTGCACCGATCGCATTGGTATGCTTTGGATTGTAAAAATCCACGTTATATTCCAGCCCCATTTCTTCTGCATAGTAATTGCCGTCCAGGAACCGGAAGCCTGCTTCTTCCACAATGCGTTTGATGTAGTTGTCTTTCTGATGTTCTTCCTCTGTCACCTGCCATGGTGTTGCCACAAAAAGTACCTGAAGATTTTCTTTTTTACATTTTTCTATAATTTCCCGCAGTTCTTTTTCGGATTTTTCTGTGATCGGTATTTCTCCGGTAATGTCTTTCACATCCAGATAACTTAGGATCTTATGACGGCTGTTGACCGACCATCCTTTCAGCGGATGTTCTTTTGCATTAAACAGATATTCCCAGGATTCTTCTGTCAGATTTTCCCAGTTTCCATGGTATTTTATCAGGTCAAAAGCATAGCTGAGCCGATCTTCAAATCCTTCGGTCAGTTCTGTGACCATCTTAAAACGGTTCCAGGAAACTTTCATATTATCTGCGATCTGGCGAAGACGATTTTCTTTGATCACTTCATTGTCTGTATCTGTAAAACGTCTGGTTTCTATAATATACAACTGCGGTGACTGTGTTTTTTTCACTTCATCGATCAGTGACGGTATCACATAGACCGGCTGGGCTGCCGTGGCGATCCCATAGGATGTGATGCCCTGCTGTTTCCAGAGCAGCGGACTGTTCAGATAGCGGTAAAGTGCACTGCTCCCAAAGCCTACCACATCCAGACTGTCCCTGTCTTCTGCATAAAATCCAGCTACTCTCGCCCTGAAAAAATCTTTGTCCGTCGGACGCATCACATAGGTGGTCAGCGTCAGCAGAACAGCTGCGATTGCAAGAAATACAGCGGTTCCGAAAATGTATTTGATCTGCTTTTTTATCTTCATCTGCCACGCCTCCCCTTAAAACTTCTCATAGATAAATGCGGAAGGATCATACCCTGGACCGTACATGCCAAAGATAACAACCGCAAGCAGAAGTGCATAGATCAGTACCCAGCGAAAGACCAGATTCTGTTTTTTCAGTGCTTCCAGGACATCCATCTTTTCCTGCAGGATACTGACGGTCAGAAGTACCAGCATTGCAACGATCACAACGGTCATATTCGCCTTGTTTAAGCCATAATTGTAGATTCTGCCGTTTGCCAGGCGGTACCATCCGATGCCGGTGCAGGCTCTCTTTAAGATGCCGATCGCACTTGCGAAATCATCTGCCCGGAAGAAAACTCGTCCGAGACAGCAAAGCAGGAAGGTTCTTCCCATCTGGAAAAGACGGAAACTGAAACATTCTGTTTTGATATGTAATTTCTGCACCAGTTTTTCGTTGTATGGTGTGAAGATCATGCTCAGCATGATCAGGATACCGTGAAACAGTCCCCAGGTCACATATTTCCAGTCCGGTCCGTGCCAGATTCCGGTCAGGAGCCAGACCGCCAGGATCGGAATCGCCGAGGAGACGATTCTTCCAAATTCATTGCCGAAACGTTTTCTCGCCTTTTTATTTAAATCCAGTGAAAATTTGGAGATTGAGATCGGATAGAATACATAGTCTTTAAACCAGTTTCCAAGCGTCACATGCCAGCGTCTCCAGAACTCCGGCATCGTCTTTGAAAAATACGGACGCAAAAAGTTCGGTGCCAGACGGATGCCAAACAGTCTTGCCGTTCCGGTCGCGATATCCATACATCCCGAGAAATCAGCGTAGATCTGGATGGAAAAAGCTGCCGTCGCCACAAAGAAAAAGAGCATACCGGTGTACTGCGTATAATTTCCATAGATCTGATCTACAAACGTACCGAGACGTTCTGCAAGGATCAGCTTCTTTGCAAATCCCCAGAGGATCAGAAGTGCTCCGTCCCTGAGGTTATCATACTCAAAACGATGCTCTTCGTACAGCTGTGTGCCAAGATCTGCATAACGCGGGATCGGTCCCTGAACGACACTTGGGAAGAAAGAAATATAAAGCAGATATTTCAGAAAATTCTTCTGTGCCTTTACTTTCCCCTTGTAAACATCGATCAGATAGGACAGAATCTGAAATGTGAAAAAGGAAATGCCAAGCGGCATGATCAGTTTAAACAGGTCATCTCCGTGTCCGATCCCGAAAAGATCGAGAATAGAATAACCGGTCTTCAGTAAAAAATTCGTGTATTTGAACACGACCAGGATCCCGATATTGAGCACCAGCCCCCAGATCAGGATCCGTTTTCGCTGTTTTTTGTTGTTTGCCTTCATCCGCTTGATCTGTTTGCGGTCAAGGCCTTCTTCCTGTTTCTGTTTTTCAAGTTTTTCATGCAATTTCCCCATCTTGCATGCCACAACGTAAGATACTGCGGTTGCCAGAAGCAGCACCAGAAACTGGTCAAAGCCTGCTGCCAGATAGAAGATCACATTTGCGACAAGCAGCACATACATACGGTGCCGGGGTCTTATGATATAATAAATACAGAATACTGCCACAAGAAAGAGCAGATATGTTGATGATGTGTACGACATGATTTTCCCCTTATTAACCTTCCTGATGCAGTGCTTTGTTAAACATATCCCACATCTGTCCATAGCCTTCCGATGCCGGTGTGACCGGTTTCGGAATCGTATTTGGCACATCCATCTTGATACCACCCTGCTTTGCCATGACCAGGATCCTTGTTCCCAGGCAGACTGCCTCCTGGATATTGTGCGTGATAAAGATAACGGTTACTTTTTCTTTCTGGTGCAGCTTCATCAGCTCTTCCTGCAGATGATTTCGCGTCATGGCATCCAGACTGGCGAACGGCTCATCCATCAGAATGATCTGCGGCTTGAGTGCCAGTGCTTTGGCGATCGCCACTCTCTGTTTCATACCGCCGGAAAGCTGATGCGGATAGAGAGTTCTTGAAGAAAGCAAATCGACTTTCTCAAGTGCCGCATCGGAAATCTCCCGCAATTTTGTTTTATCTTTTAAACCCTGTATTTTCAGAGGGTACTGCACATTTTTTTCTACTGTTTTCCACGGAAGCAGCTGATTAAAGTCCTGAAAAACCATGATGCGGTCCGTCCCCGGCTCGCTTACCTCTTTTCCGTTTACTTTGACCGTTCCGTCAAAGGTTTCAAAACCGCCGATGCAGCGAAGAAACGTAGTCTTTCCACATCCGGACGGTCCCAGGATGCAGACAAATTCGCCCTCATTCATCGTAAAGTTTACGTTTTTGAGGACTTCATTTTCGTCCCCTTTTCCACCATTGTCATAGATTTTTGTCAGGTTCTGCACATCCAAAACGGGAGTTTTCCCCTTCTGCTCCTGTGTCATCTGCTCATCCCCCATTTCTTAAGTGTCATTTTTTCTATGGTGTGGAAAACTCCGTATTCTACTACAATTCCGATTACAATGATCACCAGAAGTGCCGCAAAAACACCGGCGATATCCACATTGGTACGCTTCATGAAAATAAACCATCCGATACCGGCTCCGGAACTGGTCGTTCCGAAGATCATCTCCGCACTGATCAGACCTCTCCACGCTCTCGCCCATCCGGTGCGGATACCGGAAAGAATATAGGAGAACGATGCCGGAATATAGATGCCGGTCACAAGTCCGAGTTTTCCAAGTCCCATATTTTCCCCGGATTCTATGTAGATCTGCGGCACCGCCCGAAATCCGTCCATAATGCTTCTGGACATTGGCCAGATGATCGAATGTACCACGATCAGGATGATCGTCCCTTCCCCAATCCCCATCCACAGGATTGCCAGCGGCAGCAGTGCCACACCAGGTATCAGGTCACACAGGGAAACGACCATATGGTAAATGGAATAAAACGTCTTGCTGACGATGGACAGTCCGGAGAGGATAAATGCCAGTACGATTCCGATCAGCAGCCCTTTTGCGATCAGGCTTAAGGAATAAAGCGTCATCGCTCCCAGCCCGTCCCGCGAAAATCCTTTGATCAGCGACTGAAATATCTTTCCAAGTGACGGAAACATCAGTTCCGGAAAGGAACCCATCTGATAGACGACCTGCCATACCACCAGAACAGCAACAATAAAAACAATCTGATTTCTTAAATTTTTCATCGTTCTCATCCTTATTCTTTCTTTTCCGACAGATCTTATCTTGCCGACTCTGTTGTGATTGCTTCAAAGGATTCCGGTGCACTGTCCACGAAATCATTCTCCGCCATAAAGTTTGCCATATCCATGACGCCCGGAAGTTTCATATCATAGACACATCCCGGATCCTGTAACCATTCCTGCATCGTTTCTGCCGTGACATCCTCTTTCTTGCAGAGAATATTTGCTGCTTCTTCCTGGTTGTTGTTGATGTAATCCATCGCTTCCTGCGTTGCATCCACAACTGCCTGATAGATTTCTGGCTGATTTTCATACAGGTCATCGGATACCAGACCAACGATAAATGCATTGCCTTCCGGCCATACCGAATCCAGGCTTTCTGCCTCTTTGATGTTGTCCTGTTCTTTTGCCTTGAAAATATAAGGTGCGGTTGTGAGCTGGCAGGCTACACTTCCGGACATCAGGGCAGTCATGCCATCCGGATGGGACATGGTCACCAGATTGTTGTCCAGTGCATGGGCATCGCCAAGCTCCTGCTTTGCGAGCATTGCCAGCAGAATATGCTGAATACTTCCGACGTTTACAACGGAAATCTTTTTATCATCTGTGATATCTTTTAACGAATGGATCGTATCCTCGTTTGTCAGCAGCTCGTTTGGCTGTGCTGCGATCGTTCCGTACATTTTGTAAGGAATCCCTGCCGTTACACCGGTAATGAACGGTGCGATCCCCATACATGCCACATCAATATCCCCGGATGCCATCCCTTCATTGATCGCCGATCCGGAATTTAAGCTGACCCACTCAACCTCGATATCTCCATCGTAGTTTTTCTCGATCAGTCCCTGTTCCTGCATGATGGTCAGCGGTGCATAAGCCAGTCCGTACTGATAAGCAATCTTTACTTTTGCTGTGTCCCCACTATCCTGCGTACTTTTCTGACTTTTTCCGCATCCGCTTACCCCTAAAACCATGGATACCGCCAGAAGTATTGCTGTTATTTTCCTCACCCTTTTTTTCATCGTCTTTTCCTTTCTTTTGAGCACCCGGTCTGCTGCCTGGTGCATTTTTCATCAGCTTATTCTATAATTGTGATATAATTATGACATTTTCATTACATACAGCACTGTTTTCGTCATTTTTTCATAAACTTCCTGGTCAGGAATCTGGACAAACCGGCATCGGAAGGCAAAAAAATCCCCCGGAAATTGCTCTCCGGAGGATTGTATGTTCTGCTTTATGCTCTGGCTGCCGCCTTTGCCTTCGCTTTCTCACCCAGGAAATCAATGGATGTCTTGCAGATTACCTTATCAAAGATAATAAACATCGCCGGCAGGATGAAGATTACGCATGCCATACTGATCAGGGCACCTCTTGATAACAGTGTACAGATTGCACCGATCATATCAACTTTGGAATACCACGCCACACCGAACGTTGCTGCGAAGAAACTGAAACCACTTGTCATGATAGACAGTGCACATGCTTTGTGTGCATTCATGACGGCTTCTTTCTTGCCAAATCCTTTTCTTCTTTCCTTCTGGTAACGGCTCGTCATAAGGATCGCATAGTCTACGGTTGCACCAAGCTGAATGGTTCCGACTACGATACTTGCAACGAATGGAAGTTCGATTCCCTGGAAAAACGGGATTGCCATGTTGACGTTGATGGCAAATTCAATAACCGCAACCAGAATGATCGGAACGGAAATGGATTTGAATACCAGCATAATGATGATGAAGATGGCTGCTACGGAAGCAACGTTTACATTTACCAGGTCGATGTCCGTTACATCCTGCAGATCTTTCATCAGCGGAGCTTCACCGATCACCATACCGTTTGAATCGTATTTCTTTACAAGATCGTTGATCGCTGCGATCTGACTGTTGGATTCGTCTGTTGCGGAGCTGTACTTTGAGCAGACAAATACCAGTTCCTGTTCATCACTTTGCAGCATATCTTTGACATCTTTCGGGATCATGGAAGCCGGCACGTTTGCACCGAATACGCTGTTCAGTCCAAATGCCCATTTCACACCGTCCACCTTTTCGATGTCTTTCATCAGCGTAGTCCTGTTTGCATTGGAAATGTTTTTATCCATCATGATGATGTGCATGGTGCTCATGTCGAAGGTATCTTCCAGTTTTTTGTTTGCCACATTTGAATCCAATGTTGACGGAAGCGATTTATCAATATTGTAGTAAATCTTGGTGTGGTTGTTTCCGTATACTGCCGGAAGCAGTCCGATGCAGAAAACGGCCAGCCAGATTTTATAATGCCTGATGATAAAACCGGACAGTCTGTTCGTATTCTTGATCAGCGGTTTATGTTTTGTCTTTTCGATCAGCGGATCAAAGATCAGGATGATCGCCGGAAGCAGGGTTACACAGCAGATAACACCGATGATAACACCTTTTGCCATTACGATACCAAGGTTTTTACCAAGTGCGAATGTCATCAGACACAGGGCTGCGAAACCGGCTACCGTTGTGATGGAACTGGATACGATGGATTTGAAGGTATTGGATATTGCATGACCCATCGCTCTGTTCTTGTCGCCAGGGAATCGTTTTTTATTCTCCTCGAAACTGTCCAGCAGGAAGATCGAGTAGTCCATCGTAACACCAAGCTGAAGGATTGCTACCAGTGCCTGTGTCAGATACGAAATCTCACCCAGGAAAAGATTCGTTCCCATGTTATACAGGATCGAGATTCCGATACAGAGCAGGAACAGGATCGGCACCACAAAGGATGTTCCGGTAATCTCCAGCACGATGAAAGAAAACAGTGCTGCGATCGCCACGTAGATCGGCAGTTCCTGCAGACACAGATTCTTGATATCGGTTACGACACCGGACATACCGCTGATAAAGCACTGCTTATCTGCAATGGCACGCATGTTTGTGACAGCTTCCATCGCCTCGTCCGAAGATGTGGTGTTATCAAAAAGTACCAGCATCATTGTAGAATCGTCCGCAAAGAAGATATCCTTTAAATCTTTTGGCATCATGCTTGTCGGAACGCTGATATCAGCGATGTCATCATACCAGAGTACCTTTTTGACATGTTCGATCTCTTCGAACTTGTTTTTCAGTTTCTGCACATCTTTAAGCGGCATATCCTCGACGACGACCATCGAGAATGCACCTGTGCCGAATTCATCCACCATAACATCCTGACCTTTTACCGTTTCCAGAGATTCCGGAAGGTAACTTAAGATATCATAGTTGATTCTTGTTTTTATGGTTCCAATAACAGATGGAATGAGAAGCAAAATTCCGATCAGTACGATCAGGATACGGTGTTTTGCTATCCATTTTCCAGTCTTGACCATTGTTGTCATCTCCTATCTTTCCTTAATATTTATGATACCGGGGAGCAAAGATTTTATTCCCCTGACATCCCGTTTACGGATTCTGTGTCGGCTGATCATTCTGTGCATGGATTGCCTCCAGTGACATCAGCAGTGCATAATTTGATGCCTGCATCGCAAAGTCCAGAAAGTACTCTGCCAGCAGTATCTTATTCTCAGCTGAGAGTTCTTTTGTCGTTTCCTCCGTAAAACTAATTCCAAGCTGCTCCTGTGCAATCTGGATCACCTGGTCGACTTTGTCGTAAGCTTCTGCTATCCGTCCTACCAGTTTCGCCTTGCTGTACTTCATTTTATTGTGGAGCATTTCACGGTTTTCTCTGCATTCTCTGCGGAGTTCCTGGATATCTTTTTCTACCTGTTCCGGACAGTCCATCTCGCCCTGCTCAATGCGGCTGTGCATCTGTCCGATCGCCTTATCCAGCTCATATAGCTTTACAGAAAGTATATCATGTGTCATACGCACACCCCTTTCCTTTCTTTCTCACACCATTTTAGCAAAAATCTGCTTCGCTGATATAGACAAAATATCCGCAGTGTAAAAGAACTTTACACTGCGGATATTTTATAAATCGTTATTCTCATCTGAAACAAGGACTGCTTTGCCCATTAACAGAAGATAAATCTGATGTACTATATAACTGATGTTTTCGGTGTCCTGCTTCGTCCACTCGCGGAGCAGTCCCATAACCGCCTGACAGTGGTAATGCAGGATAAACTCCCGGTCTTTGTCTGAATAACCCTCGTACCAGTGCTGCATCTCCGTCACTTTCTCAAACAGATCATAAAAAACCTGCTCCAGCATACGTCCGATCTCGTCACCATAGTTGGACTGCATACCGCGGATCGCATAAGGCTGAAGCTGGATCGCAATCTCAAAGAAATGGCGAAGCCCCTTCTCAAGATCCTGCTGGGCAATACATTCTTCCAGGACAACTTCTGTCTCCTGATACAAAACCCAGTGGATCAGATCCGGAATATCCTCAAAATGATAGTAAAATGCCTGCCTTGTGATGTGGCACTCTTCTACAATATCCTTTACCGTCAGTTTCTTTACTTTTTTCTCAAACAGAAGGTTGCTGGCAGCTTCTGCAATTGTTTTTTTCATATCAATAGCCATTTTACCTACTCCTATTTCACTCAAAAAACCGCTTTGTTGCTTATGCTACCGTACATTTTTTCTTCTGTCAAGTAAATTAATTCTAAACTGTTCCTGAGGCTAATGATGTGCAAATGAACAAATTCCCCAAGAAGACACTTTTACGTGCCCTTCGGGGAATTCGTTCATTTGCACATTCAGAAAATCTCCGCATCTTCCTAATAAAACTGATGTGCTCCGATCTTCACTCCGGTTCCGGATCCTGTATTAAAGTACAGTGCTCCTCCTACCGGATTCTCTCCGTTCAGTGCTGCCTGAGCTGCTTCTACGCAGTCACTCGGTACACCGCTTGCCAGTGCACTTGCCAGTGCTCCGCTGTACGCCGGTGTGAACTGTCCTGCCTGGTAAACAACCTCGGAAATGCTGTTCGGGAAGGAAGCACTTGCCACACGGTTGAGAACAACGGCACCGACTGCCACTTTACCTTCGCGGCTCTGGTTGCCTGCCTCGCAGTAGATGATCGCTGCCAGAAGGTTCAGATCACTGGAATCTGCTGTGGTAACAGTCTCTTCGCTTCCGGTTGACGCTGCAGAATCGTAAGTGTCGTCTGCGGTATCATAGGAAGCATCTGCTGTCGTATCTTCGCTGTAGCTGTTGTCGGTATAAGAACCGTCTGTGCCGTATGTACTATCGGACTCATAAGTTTCACCGGCATAAGTACCGTCTGTATAAGAATCGTCTGTATAAGAATCGCCTGTATTATAAGCATCACCGGTATAAGTACTATCTGCATTGTAGCTGTTGTCTGCATAAATGCTGTCCGCAGAAGTATCATCATAAGCACCATCTGCACTGTAGCTGTTGTCGGTATAAGTATCATCTGTACTATAGCTGTCATCGCCATAGCTGCTGTCTGCATATGTATCCTCAGTATAGCTGTCATCGTTATAAGTGCTGTCTGTATCTGCCGTGCCATAGCCTGCTGCATTCCAGCCCCAGCCGTTCGGATCGTAATAGCCCTGTGCCACGCTGTCCGTTGTGTCTGTATTGGCATCTGCATCACTGACGTTGACATCCGCAGTTGAGATTGCAACGGCACGGTCTGTGATGATCGTCTCTTCGGCATCCTCTGCCGGAACGTATGCAACCGTAACGTCATCCATCTGTACCTGATACCAGTCACCATCCTCGGAAATCAGGCTGTACTCGCTTCCGTTGTCTGCACTGTCCAGAATGTCTGCTGCTGCATCCGGTGAAGAGAACAGGTTTACACCATCCCAGTTGACCTTGACGCCCTGTGTACCATAGACATTTGCCAGATATTCTGCATCTTCTCCGTATGCCAGATAATCATTCTTGATATATCCTTCCACGCCGTTTGAAATGATGTGTGACCATTTCTCGCCCTTTTCGATCAGGTCTGCAGATGCTCCCTTTGGAAGATAGCCGACGATCTCACTTTTGGTGGATGCATTTGCACGGATGTTGACCTGTGTATCTACATCTGCCACTGCACGATAAGACCACACGCTGTCTTCTATATTATTACTGTCTGTAGACGGTGCTGCAAAAACAACTGTGGAAGATAATACTGTAAATGCAAATACCGTCGCACTGCCGCAAAGTACCGTTTTCATTCTTGCTTTCATGTAAAAAAACCTCCTGAACTCCTATAACTTCACGCTTTTTTGGCATTTTTGTTATATTTGTTACAAATGTATTAACTTTTGTTACGTTTGCATCATATAACAGTTACAGTATTTTGTCAACCTTTTTTTATCTTCGTCAAGTGATGAGAAGCAAAGGATTGCACTCCCACTAAGATAGCCTCCGGCGGATTGCTGAGGCATTCTTGAATTTTAAAGTTTGAGGATATACCGCAAAAAAACATTGCTCTCATAAAGAAAGGTGAGAATCGGACTTTCTTTTATCATCGAAAGCAGCTGGCTTCCGATCTCTGTGTTGGAGCAGATCGCCACTACCAGAAAGAACAGCCAGACGATGCAGATCCCTTTTACAAATCCGAGTGCTCCTCCGCACATCCGGTTGACGCCACGCAGGATCGGCAGCCTTGTCATGATCCGCAGTGCCCGTGCAACGGCGTGCAGGGCGATACTTACCAGGTTAAAAGAAATAAAGTAGGTCAGCATGTTCAGGATCATATCCGCCAGATAGGTGGAAATATATTCCGAAAAGGTCTGAACCGCCATATTTGCATACGTGTAACTGTTGTTATTATCAAGAAGCTGCGTCTGCAATTCTTTCGGGATCGGCAGTGATTTGATGATCTTGTTCTGATCTTTTCGCGGCACATCGCTCTGCTGTGCAAATTTCTGTGTTTCTTTATCCAATTTGTCCATGATCGCATCTTCCACCAGCGTCTCGCATTTGCTCTCCACAAATGAGTAGACGGGTGTCTGCGTTTTCAGAAAATCATTGACATAGGGTGTCGAATAATAGACCAGTACACCGGAAAACACGAAAAAAAGCAGAGAGGTCAGCGTCCTCGCAAAACCTCTCATATAGCCATTGATCGCAAATACCAGCAGTACCAGTAAGATAATGATCGTAAGTAAATTCATAATTTCCTTTCTGCTATCCAAGCCGGATCAGATCTGCACTGTCCTCGGTGATCACCATATATTTGCGGAATCCACGGATACTCAGCACATTCTGGATTGGCTTGCGGTATTTGCCCTGGAATGTTTTCTGACCGTTTAACTTATAAATGGCAAATTCTTTTTCATTGAACAGCACGATTTTGTCTTTCTGCAGGGTAATACTGTTGTACTGCAGATCAAAATATTTCTGCATGGTATTCTTACCGCCGGTATTGTAGACCTTCATCAGATATTTATGTCCAGAGTCGCCTCCGTCAAAGACAAAGCCGATGCGGTTGCCGTCATGGAAAGTACTGATGATCTCCTGATCAAACTTCACCGTTTTCTTTTCTTTCGGAGACTGGCTACCGGAAAATACCGTAAACCCGTCGGTGCGGACGGCAACTGCCGTGCTGTTGTCACAGAAAAAAATCTGCGGAGCCAGCACGTCGTCCACATTTAGCTCACCGACCTGATTGTTCAGCTCCATCTGACCTGCACTTCCGAAGTTATAAAACGCAATATGTGTACTGATCTTGTTTCCATTGACCCGCATATAGGACACTGCCATCTTGATCCCGTCCGGAGAAAGTGCCATATCCAGCGGATAACCAAAATCGTCGATCGTCGTGCGATTCTCGGCGATCAGTGTCCCGGATGCATCGTAAAAATTAACCCAGGTCACATCATCATCTGCTAGGATCACCGCCACAACACCCTGCGTTGCCACTCTTGCCTTCTGGATCGGCAGTTTTGTCTGGAACTGTCCTTTCAGTCCCTCTTCATCAAATACATAGACCTGCATCCCCTGCTGATCTGCGATCACAGCAGTCGTACCGCAGACATCCACGAACGGTGCCTGCATACTGTAGGTCGTACTCCATTTTGTATTCGATTTGCTGTCCACACAGGCTACCCCGTCGGAGCTGTATTTCAGGAAATAATCTCCAAACTCCAGATACTGCGTACTGCTCACGTCATTTCTCTCAATGCGGTCTGAGGTAAGATAGGTGCTTCCGGTGTGGAAGAATAAAAATGTCCCCAGCCCGAACAACAGGATAAACAGAAGTCCCATGGTAATCGCATTGCGGTTATGTACAAACTTCTGATGTTTTTTAATCTTATCCCACAGTTCTTCTTTTGCCTGTGGATCTTCCGTCATCTCATATGTCTCGATGCGGATATCCGGATCGTTGAGCTCTTCGTCCAGATCCAAATCCAGATCATCCTCTTTTTTTCTGAATAATTCTTTTAATTTTATTTTCATCCTCATTTCGTCCTTACTGTGCCAATTCTGAAATTTTCCTGATGCTCTGCAAAAGTTCTTCTTAAGTACCCTGCAATGTTGTTATTATAGTTTAAAAGGCATGGGATAGTCAACCATGCCTTTTACGTTCCTTATTCTTTTTACGGCAGCACGATCTTCTGTCCCGGAAGAATCGTGTTTGGATCGGTAATGCCGTTCAGATCACAGATTTCCTGAAGCTTGTCCAGATTTCCGTAGTACATCCGGCAGACGATCGCCAGCGTATCGCCGTCCCGCACCGTGTATTCTGCCTGATACTTCGTCACATCCGAAGAGGATGCCGCACGGCTATTTGCAGAGGAACTGCCGGATGTGGTGCTATCCTGCCTATCGGAAGTTCCGGCACCTCCTGTTCCATCGGTTGCTGTGCTGCTTCCCGTTGTTCCTGTGCTGCCTGTTGTTCCCATATTGTCTGTGGAATCGCCTGTTGTCGTCGTATTGCTCTCTGTACTGCTCTCTTTTAAGATCCAGGTCTTTTCGGTCTCATCCTTTGCGGCACTCTCCTTTGCGGCACTCTCCTTTGCAATTTCTCCTTCTGCCTGTGCCGAAGCTGCCAGAGCATCCGTTTCTTTCTGTTTTTCGGTTCCTTTTGACAGGCCACTGCTCTGCCCATCACTTCCAAGTGCCATCTCCTGAAGCGTCACTTCCATATCTTTCATGCGATTATAGTTGTTGACCATCGTCGCCCCGATCACCAGGATCGTCAGCACCAGAAACATACTTGCACCATATAAAAAACGCACCATCGTCGGAGTTTTGCTTTTCTGCTCCTGCTCCACGTTCTGTGCGTCCTGTTGTTTTTTTGCGATCCGTCTGCGGAAGTTCTGGATGGCTCCATCCTGATTCTTTGATTCCGCCTCCACGGACTGCCCTTCATTTTCTTTTACCATATAGCTCTGCATCTGCTCGTTTTTTTCGTAGTAGATGTAATAGCCGCTCTGCTTTCGGATCCCGGTGTTCTCCGTCAGGAAAACGCTGGCATTTTCTTCGCTGTCATACAGAAACAACAGCCTGTCCTCACCCGGAAACTGTTCCCGATGCAGATCAAAGAGCTTCTCATCCGGTTCTTCTTCCGGCTCCTCCATCTTTTTCGCCCAGCCGATCACTTCTCTTCCCGGAAAATACTGTTTCATTTCCCGGTAGATTTTCTCCCACATATCATCGTTTGGTTCACCCTCCGCGATCTCTACGGCTCCGTCCGCAAACAGACACTTCATGTTTTCGTTCTGCCAGACTTCACCGAGCAGCACCGCACAGCCTGTCTTTTCCAGAAATGTGATCACATAATCTTCTATATAAACCCTTTTATCTGATCCTGCATCTCCGATCTGCCGGATATTTTTCGGCAGGCCTGTCCGTTCCTTTCCCTTTCCGTCCTTTGAGGTTCCCCTGTAAACCATTTCGATCATACTCCCAATCCTCCTTTATACTACTTCCAGCTGATGCCCCTATCGTAGCACAAAGAATCTGCAAATTTTAGCAATCCGTGGGATACTTTTCAAGAACTTTCCGACATGTTTTTCATCGGATTGATGCGAATAAACCTTCCTTTTTTCGGATACACTGTAAAAGCCTTTAACACGGCAAATTTCACATCTGTCGATTTGAACGTAGCGAAGCGGATTGTAAATGTCCGCTTTACAAATTTTTAAGAGAGGGATGACAATCATGTTTTCTTCCGATACGATCTGCTATTTTAATGCAGGCTCTTCCGATACCGCAGAGCTTCTCGGAAATTATCTTTCTAAAATTCTGATAAAAAACGGTTTTTCAGATATCGCACCTGTCCTTCTATGCATCGGAAGTGACCGTGTGACCGGTGACAGCTTAGGTCCGATGGTCGGCAGTGCCCTAGAAGAACGGTACAAAAAAAGCATCCCCGTGTTTGGTACACTGAAGATGCCTGTTCATGCCCTCAATCTTGAGGAAACCATCGATGCGATCCATCTACATTTTCCGGATCATCCGCTGATCGCTGTCGATGCTTCCTTTGGAACAAAAGAACATCTTGGCTGCATTACGGCCGGCAAAGGAAGTCTCTGTCCCGGTGCCGGCGTCGACAAAAATCTGATTGCAGTCGGTGACTTTTTTGTGACCGGAATCGTAGCATCCTTTTCTCCGTTTTCACATCTGGTACTGCAGTCAACACGGCTGTCTGCCGTGATGCCGCTCGCCTCGCAGATTTCCCGTGGGATCGCTCATGCCATTGACGAAATTGCTCCCGGCTATAACCTTTCTTCGCAGATACTTTGAAACTGCATGACTGATCTTACATGCATTTTGTCCTCATTACAGCTCCACGCGGCCTTCCAGGGCACGCAGCAGAGTAACTTCATCAATATATTCCAGATCTCCGCCCACCGGTACCCCGCTGGCAATCCGGCTGACTTTGATACCGGTTGGCTTGATCAGCTTGCTGATGTACATCGCCGTTGTCTCACCTTCTAGGCTGGAATTGGTAGCAATGATCACTTCATTGACATCGCCCTGAAGTCTTGTCATCAGCTCTTTTAATTTTATGTCCCCCGGTCCGATGCCGAGCATCGGTGAGATTGCCCCGTGCAGAACATGGTAGACACCGTCATACTTGCCGGTCTTCTCGTACGCCGCCAGATCTCTTGTATTTTCCACGACCATGATCGTCTTGTGGTCTCTTGCATCGTTCTTGCAGATCGGGCAGAGCTCATCGTCTGTCAGCGTAAAACATTCTTTACAGTATCTGACGTTCTTCCTTGCATCGATGATCGTATCCGAGAGCCGCTGCACTTCCTCGATCGGACGGTTAATAATATGAAACGCCAGGCGTTGGGCTGATTTCGCCCCCACACCCGGCAGTTTGGACAGTTCTTCGATCAGTTTTGTGATATGACTGCTATAATAATCCATCAGAACGGAAATCCTCCACCCATACCAGTAAGTCCGCCTGTCAGTTTTGACATGACTGCGTTGGTCTCTTCCTCTACTTTTCTCAGAGCTTCGTTGGTAGCTGCCATAATCAGATCTTCGAGCATCTCGATATCATCCGGATCTACGACTTCTTCTTTGAGCGAAACTTTGGTCACTTCTTTCTTACCGGAGATCGTCACTTCTACCACGCCGCCGCCTGCTGCTGCCGTAAACTCTTTCTCTTCCAGTGCTTTCTGGTTTTCTTCCATCTGACGCTGCATTTTCTGTGCCTGTTTCATCAGATTGTTCATATTGCCCGGAATACCTCCGCCCGGAAATCCTCCACGTTTTGCCATTTTCTAATCCTCCTGAATAATCTTTCTATTAGTCATCTTCTATTTCTATATCTGCATGGACCAGATTTTCAAGTGCCTCCTCGACCTGCACTTTGGAAAGTCTGGTATTTGCCACATGCTCATCTGCCTGCAGAATCATCTTGACTTTGACCTGCCTGCCTGTTTTCGCTGCAATGATCTGCTCGAGTACTTCTGCTTTCTTCGGATCATTGACATAAGTCTCTCCCAGAAAATCAGAAAATACGATATAAAGCGTACCATCTTCTTTTTCTGTATTAAATTTCGGAACGGCACTTGCCAGAACCACACGGAAACGCCCTGAAGTCTGTGCCAGGATCGTCCGCCACATACCGACGATCTTCTGCAGATCTTCCGGTGCTGCCTGCTGAAGCTTTGCCGGGTCTGTGCTGCCTGCTGTTCCATCCGGATCTATGCCTCCCGGAGCCGCCACATTTACCGGATTTTGATAGTCAAAATTGCCCTCCGGTGTGTAACCACCGGTGTCCTGCTGTCTTACCACCACGCCCGATGCCAGCTGCTTTTCCAGTCTCCGCACGCGTTCCAGTACGGAGAGCTGATCCTGCTCCATCTGCGGACGGCACAGTTTGATCAGTGCCACCTCCAGCATCACTCGCTTGGATCCTGCATATTTGATTTGATTCTGCAATTCTGAAAAAATGCGGATATAACGCATCAGCGTATCATCTCGCACCATCGCTGCCTCTTCTTTCAGCTGCTCCAGATTCTCTGCGGAGACATCCAGCACATCTTCCATATTATCGGAACTTTTAAGCAGAAGCAGGTTTCGCAGATACCAGGTAAAATCGTTTACAAGCTGCGTCAGATCACGTCCCTGCATGATCATATTTTCCAGATGCAGGATCACCTGCGTAACATCCCCGTCCAGCACTTCCCGCAGCAGTTTGCTGAACTCATCGGTATCCACCGCACCGAGTACATCCAGGACATGCTCATACGTCAGCTTTTCTCCTAAATAAAAGGCAATACACTGATCCAGAAGACTTAACGCATCTCGCATGGAACCGTCGCCTTTTTTGGCGATATAACGCAGAGCCTTATCTTCGACTTCGACCTGCTCCTCATCCATCAGCTCTCGCAGACGGTCCACGATCGTCGTGCGGGCGATCCGTTTGAAATCATAACGCTGACATCTGGAGAGGATCGTGATCGGGATCTTGTGTGCCTCCGTCGTCGCCAGAATAAAAATGACATAGGAAGGCGGTTCTTCCAGTGTCTTAAGCAGTGCATTAAACGCACCTATAGACAGCATATGGACCTCGTCGATGATGTAGACCTTGTACTTGCCGCTGGTCGGTGAGTAGGCAACCTCTTCCCGGATCTCACGGATGTTGTCCACACCGTTGTTGGAAGCTGCGTCGATCTCAATCACATTCATGGAATTTCCAGCGGCGATCGCCTTGCAGGTCTCACACTCGTTGCAGGGATTTCCATCAATGGGATGCTCACAGTTTACCGCTTTTGCAAGGATCTTTGCCACCGTCGTTTTACCTGTTCCTCTGGTACCGCAGAACAGATAGGCATGTCCGATACGCTGTGCCCTGATCTGATTTTTTAATGTCCGCACAATTGCGTCCTGGCCCTTCACATCTTGGAAGGAGTCAGGACGGAATTTACGGTATAAAGCAGTATAGCTCATGCTTTCCCTCTGTTTCTAAATACTTCAAAAATGTCTGTGGCAGACTCTCTGCCCTTACATCAGATGTGAAGTGACTCCCATCCGATACCGTCTCGATTTTATACACCAAAGCTGATGCCGATGCATTTTGCTTCTTTGATCAGCTGATCATCCGGAGATACCATCTTCAGCTTGCCGGCTACATCACCAAGCGGTACTTTCTTGACTTTGCCGTTGATGATACCTACCATGTAACCATATTCCTTTTTCATGATCAGAGTTGCTGCTTCTGCACCCAGTCTGGTTGACAGTACACGGTCATACGGACAAGGGCTTCCTCCTCGCTGTGTATGTCCCGGAACGGTAATACGCACTTCGATGCCAGTCTTCTGGAAAATCTGGTCTGCCAGTTCGTAGGATACGGATGGATGTTTTCTCTTTTTGATCTTTTCTTTTAATTCTTTCTTTGAAAGGGCTGCATCTTCTTTGGAGATCGCACCCTCTGCAACTGCCAGAATGGTAAAACCATGCCCGGATGCCGCTCTCTTGTGGATCGCTTCGATGATCTTATCGATATCGTAAGGGATCTCCGGAAGCAGAATGATATCCGCACCGCCGGCGATTCCTGCATGAAGCGTCAGCCAGCCGACTTTGTGTCCCATAACTTCAACTAAGAATACACGGTTGTGGGATGCTGCGGTTGTGTGGATACGGTCGATTGCATCGGTCGCAATGTCAACCGCACTCTGGAAACCGAATGTCATATCCGTTCCATAAATATCATTGTCGATGGTCTTTGGCAGATGGATGATGTTCAGTCCCTCTTCACGCAGCAGATTTGCTGTTTTCTGTGTTCCGTTTCCCCCGAGGATCACCAGGCAGTCCAGACGCAGTTTGTAGTAATTCTGCTTCATGGCCTCTACCTTGTCCAGTCCGTGCTCATCCGGTGTACGCATCAGCTTGAACGGCTGTCTGGATGTTCCAAGGATCGTTCCGCCTTTTGTCAGGATTCCGGAAAAATCTTTTGCAGAAAGCATACGGTAATTGCCGTAGATCAGACCTTTGTATCCATCATAAAATCCATAAACTTCGAGTTCCTGCACATTTGCACTGAGACCTTTGACTACTCCTCGCATTGTTGCATTGAGTGCCTGACAGTCACCACCGCTTGTCAGCATACCAATTCTTAACATTTGCTACCACGCTCCTCTTTTTTTCATACCTTCTTATGCAGATGTCGAAGCAAAAAACTTTCGGTCTTTTCACTTCAACGGATGCCTGCAAATTGCTTCGTTACAAAGTAACGCTCGCAATTCTGTAAACATTTAATATAAGGCAGGTGGTCCCTGCCTTCGACACCACCTGCCTTGATTATATAATATTTTTCTTCCCACTACAACGGTAAAATCAATAACTTTCTGTTTCCTTATCCAGGATCACTTCCGCAAATGTTGCTTTCCTCTCCATCAGTTTTGTCAGTTTTGCCATTTTTGATACATTTCCGATCAAGATCACACCGCAGAGCTTTCCGTTCAGGAAATACAGTTTCTCATACTGCTTCTTGCTCCTGTCACAGATCTCCAGTGTTTTATAGAGGAGATTTTTGTTTCTGCCGTTATCTCCGATTGCATACAGGGAGGTATTCATACCGTTAAAGGAGAGTGGCATCTGTACTTTCTGATATTCCACGCACTCCCCGGCTGCACTTGCTCCTGCGACTTTTCCCTGCTCACTTGCCTCGGCCCAGAGTGCTGCATTTTCCCCTTCAAATTCCACGCAGTCTCCGCATGCATAGATATCTTTTTCACTGGTCTGCATTTTTTCATTTACAGCAACTGCCCTGTTTACCTTCAGTCCCATCTGTTCTGCAAGTTCTGTATTTGCACGCACACCGCAGGAGATCAGCACCAGATTGGCTGCGATTTCTTCCCCATCTGCAAGACGAACGGCCGTTACACGCTCCTGCCCTTCGATCCGATCGATCTTTACTCCGGTGCGGATCTTGATACCGACACTCTCTGCAATGCTTCCAAGCATCGCTGCCGCACCTTCATCCAACTGTCTTCCCATCAGAACCGGAGCCGCCTCAAGAACCGTCACCTGACATCCTGCCTTTTTCAGCTCCCAAGCCGCCTCAAGTCCAAGCACACCGCCGCCGATCACGACTGTCTGTCCGTTCTTTGGGATCATCTGCCCGATTTTTTCTGCATCTTCCAGAGTACGGATCACGGCCACCTGCTCTTTTTCGCTTCCCGGGATCGGAGGGACGAAGCTTTTTGCTCCCAGTGCATAGATCAGCTTCGTGTATTTCAGACGCATGCCATCCTCAAGTGTCACTTCTTTTTCTGTTTTGTCCACCGAAATGATCTTTTTGCCGAGGATCTGATAAACCTGATTCTCCTCATACCAGCTCTCCGGTTCCACCTGGATCTGACTGATTTCAAGTCCGGCATTAAAGGCTTTTGTCAGCATCGGACGGTTATAGGTCGGATATTTTTCCTCCGAGATCATAAGAATCGAAGAAGTCTTATCCCGCTCCCGTATCGCTTTCGCCGCATTCAGTCCTGCTGTACCGTTTCCAAGGATCACATAAAATTCATCGCCGTCTTTTCGGTAAGTAGTTTCTTTTTCTTCCACCGGCACAAAATTTTCACGTCCGACACCGCAGACCGGACATACTTCCAGGGAAGAATCAAAAATTTCTCCGCACACCAGACATTTCACAAGCTTTCGACTGCCTTTTGTCGTTTTCTCCGCCTTTTTATCCTGCAGAAGAGAACCGAAATGATAGCCGTATTCGAAAGCCTCTACAAGCTCCGTATCTCCCGGACGGAAACGGATGCGAAGTCCGTCCACTGTATTCATGCGAAGCTGTTTCAGACGCTCCATGATATGCGGCACGCCTTCTCCGCTCCAGCCGTAGCTGCCGAATGCACTTGCCAGTTTCCCACCATGTGTTCCCGCAAAAATGGATGTTGTCAGATCCCAGATCGGCTTTAATGCTTCCCCCACGATCGTCGGTGTTCCAAATAAAATACCATCAGCAAATCCAATCTCTTCCAGTACCTTTGCCTGATCTGCTGTCACCATGTCGTAGCTTCGCACATCAATATCACCGCTTGCTTTGATGCCTTCTTCAATCTTTTCCGCGATCTGCTTTGTATAACCATAGGCACTTACATAAGGAATGACTACCGTTTTTTTCTTATTCGGATTAACTACGGTGCACCATCTTTCGTAAGTCTCCTCTATAAAATCAATCCCGGAATCCAGCACCGGTCCATGTCCCGGGCAGATCATCGAAACATCAAGCTCTCTTACACGTTCCAGAGCCTTCAGCATAAATGGCTTGAACGGTCCGATGATGCAGTCAAAATAATATTTCGTTGCCCGCATATAGCCTTCCCGGTCTGTCACCTTGCTGACCAGCACATCCTGAAATCCATAGTGGGAGCCGAAGGAATCGCAGGTCACAAGCACCTGTTCTTCTTCAATAAAGGTGTACATCGTATCCGGCCAGTGCAGATTCGGAACCAGCAGAAAACGCAGCGTTTTGTCCCCGATCTTCATCGTCTCGTTGTCATGCACGATCAGATTGCAGAATTCGCTGTTTACGATCTCCTTTAAAAATCCCGCTGCACAGGCAGTGGAAATGATCTTCAGCTGCGGACTTAATTTCAACAGACGCTGCACACTGCCCGCATGATCCGGCTCCGTATGATTGACCACCAGATAATCGATCTTTGTCACATCGATCACTTCGCCGAGTTTGTCCATCCACTCCTCAAAAAAAGCTTCTTTTACCGTTTCAAATAATACGGTCTTTCCGCCGCTTTTGAGCACATAAGAATTGTAGGTTGTGCCAAATTCCGTGTACATGATAATATCAAAAACCCTGAGCGTGTCATCCACGATTCCCGCCCAGTAAAAATCATCTCTAAGCTTTAATGTTTTCATAGCATACCTCCTGTGGTTTTGTGAATGCTCTATATCTTCACAGCTGCATTTTTTATTCTTGTTTTAAAATGCCCTGTGCAGCTTTAAGCTTTTTATTATGTTTAGATGTGAGTGTCAAAAGTCTCCAACTATGATGCCTACGGATTGTTCCGTGCGTTGCACTCCCACAATCCTTTCTA
>ENA-UOJQ01000697-UOJQ01000697.1-human-gut-metagenome-genome-assembly--contig:-P63-NODE-697-length-33530-cov-11.234503_pt1 | contig 33530 bp, 30 predicted proteins | sample MGYA00242352_ERZ723899 | MGnify/ENA metagenome assembly ERZ723899
CCCTGCTGACCTCCATCTTCTGCGACGCCACCATGTGCGACCAGTTCCTCGGCATCGGCGTTCCCGCCCCCATCTATGCTGACAAGTACGACGAGCTCGGTCTCGGCCGCAATATGCTCTCCCGTTCTCTGGAAGATGCCGGTACCCTCTGGGCCGTTATGTTCCCCTGGACCGGCTGCGGCGCTTACCAGACCGGCGTTCTCGGCATGAGCCCGCTGGTGTTCTTCCCGTATGCGTTCGTCAACCTGCTCAACCCCGTTTACGCCTATGTGACCGCTCTGTTCGGCCGCAACATCTTCTGGGCTGACGGTTCCTACACCAATATCTTCGGCAAGACCAAGGCCGGCAAGCCCGCCGGCGCTCCCGAAGAGGCTCACGCCAAGGCCCTTGCGAACCTCGAGGCTCGCCGTGCTGCCGGTAAGGCTCCCAAGATCAACGCGTAATCTACGCCCCCTGCTTTACTTAGAAAGGAATCACCGCTGTGAAACAATCGCTTCCCTGGGAATCCGTCCCGCCCCCGATCTACCCCGCGCAGTCGTCGCTCAAGCCACGTAAAAAGTGGGTGCAGACCGGCGGATGGATCTTGGTTGTCGTGCTGCTGCTGTTCGGCATTTCGACCCGCAGCAGAAATCCGCTGCTCGCCTTCGTCTCGCTCGCATTCTCAGTGCTGTATCTGCTGACGCTGATGACCAAAAAGGACGCCGCTCTCACGAGCCGCGGACTTGAGATCTTCTACGATATGCAGTTCACCACCAACTACGAGTTCTTCCCCTGGGAGGACATCAATGCGATCGTGTGCGAGGACCGCGGCCATGCCGACATGGTGCGCCTGCACATCGGCCACGGCAACACGGAAAAGGCTCTCTTCTTCCCGCGCGAAGACCTCGACGAGATCTACGCGTTCATCAAAAAGAAGAATCCGGCGATCCGCATCATGGATTATGCCGCGCCCGAACCGAAGTCCAGCAAGAAGCACAAGAAGTGAACAACTGTGACCTTTCCACAAAGAATGAAGGGCGCCCCGCTTTTGCGGGGCGCTTTTTTTATCTATTCTGTCCAATTCTATCACTGTACCCTGATAGTGTGTTATCTCAATATGGTGATAACGCACAACAAAGAAAACTTTTTTCGGCAAAAAACTATTGATTTTGCACAAAAATGTGCTATACTGTTTCCAGAACGATCCTGTGGGACTTTTCCACAGGCGGAGCGCCATCCACGCACGGGCATGCGCGGAAAGTAAGGGGAACGCTTCGACACGTTTCTTGCACCTGAGGCTGTTCGGGCGACCGGACACGCCGACCGGGTCACACCGGAACTTTGAGAAAAGAGAGGACACTACCATGATCATGAATCCTACCGCGATCAAGCATGTCGTCGTCGATGGCCACAGCCTGACGCTCGAATCCTTCGTCGCCATCGCTCGCTACAATGCGACCGTCGAGCTGGCTCCCTCCGCTCTGGAAGCCATGAAGAAGTCCCGCGCCCTGGCCGAGAAGATCGCCGCTGTGGGCCGCGTCGCTTACGGCATCACCACGGGCTTCGGCGAGTTCCAGAAGGTCGCCGTCCCCAAGGAGATGAGCAATCAGCTCTCCACCAACCTGATCCTCAGCCATTGCACCGCCGCCGGCGAGCCGTATGCTGACGAGATCGTCCGCGGCATGATGCTGCTGCGTGCCAATGCTCTGTGCGGCGGCGTGAGCGGCGTTCGTCCCATCCTCGTCGAGATGCTGCTCGAGATGCTCAACAAGGGCGTGACCCCCGTCGTCCCGCAGAAGGGCTCTCTCGGCTCCTCCGGCGACCTGGCTCCTCTCGCTCACATGACGCTCCCCATGCTCGGCAAGGGCGAGGCCATGTACGAGGGCGTGAAGATGCCCGGCGCTGAGGCCATGGCCAAGGCCGGCATCAAGACGCTCGACACCCTGGTCTCCAAGGAAGGCCTCGGCATGACGAACGGCACCTGCGCGATGACCTCCGTCGGTGCTCTCGCGCTGTACGACACCATCTGCGCCGCCCAGCTCGGCGACGTGATCGCGTCCATGTCCTTCGAGGGCCTGACCGGTCTTCGCAACGCCTTCGACCCCCGCATCCATCAGGTGCGCGGCCAGAAGGGCCAGATGCTCGTCGCCGCGAACATGCGCAAGCTGCTCGACGGCTCCGAGATCCTCGACAACTGCCAGAAGGACCGCGTTCAGGACGCTTACGCCCTGCGCTGCATCCCGCAGCTGCACGGCGCCTGCCGTGACGCTCTCGATTACGTCCGTGAGAAGGTCGAGATCGAGCTCAACGCCGTCACCGATAACCCGCTGATGTTCCTCGACGACGAGGCCGTCATCTCCGGCGGTAACTTCCATGGCGAGCCCATGGCCCTGCCGTTCGACTTCCTCGGCATCGCCGCGAGCGAGCTGGCCGACGCTTCCGAGCGCCGCACCGAGCGTATGGTCAACCCCGCACTCTCCAACGGCCTGACCGCGTTCCTGACCACCGAGGCCGGCGTCAACTCCGGCTTCATGATCGTTCAGTACGCTGCCGCCTCCATGGTCAGCGAGAACAAGATCTACGCTCACCCCGCTTCCGTCGACTCCATCCCCTCCTCCGCCAACCAGGAAGACATCGTCTCCATGGGTACCACCGCTGCCCGTAAGGCCAAGATGATCCTGCAGAACACGCAGGACGTCCTCGCTGACGAGCTGATGACCGCCTGCCAGGCCATCGACATCCGCCGCCGCCTGAACACCCACGGCCAGGGCATGACCCCGCTGCATGAGGCTCTCTATCAGCACGTGCGCGAGAAGGTCGCTTTCTATGAGATCGACCGTGAGATCTGGCCCGACATCCGTGCGGTGGAAGCGATGATCCGCTCCGGCGAGCTGCTGGATATCGTCAAGGAGTATATCCCCGACTTTGAATAAGTCAAAATTGCGTCGGAGACGCAATTTTGAGACCTTTCATTTGGGCCATCGGCCCAAATGAAATAGGAGCTTCAAATATTTTCGCTCACCGCGAAAATATTTGTAAGGTGTCCCTGCGGACGCACATGTCGTCCTCCGGGACAATCCAAATTGTTTGCGGCGTGCGCGCCGTAAATAAATTCTGTGTCGTCAGAAAAAACGGATCAAAATCATTCACGCCGTGCGCGGCGTGAATAGGGCACATGTCGTCCTTCGGGACAGGTTAAGATCATTTGCGGCGTGCGCGGCCGCAAATGTGATGTGTCTCAAAAATGGTTATTGCTACCGATTTGGGGACAATAATGCTGAAAGATTTGTGTTTTGACACGAATTGACAGGATGTAAAAGAAGGTGTAAAGTTATTTTGGCTTTACACCTTCTTTTTTTAGGAGGAACTTACTATGGAACTGAATATTTTACGGGCGGACCCAGCGGGGAACATTACGGTGTTCGTGCTCGATCCGGTCAAAAAGGCACAGCGCGCGGCCATCGCAGAGAAGATCATGGCGATCCCCGCACTCAAGGCCGAGCAGGTCGGCTACGCCTGCGCCGCCGAGGACGATGTCGACGGCCACATGGAGATGATGGGCGGCGAATTCTGCGGCAACGCGACGCGCGCCTACGGCATGTATATTGCCCAGCAAAAGGGCGGCCTTTCCTCGGTCAGGCTGCGCGTGAGCGGCTGCGACCATGCCGTCACCGCGCAGGTCGATCTGAAATCCGGCACGGCGCGCGCCGAAATGCCCTGTCCGCGCAGCGTGAAGCGTGTCACGGTGAATGGTCACGAGGGCACGCTCGTCGACTTAACAGGCATCGCCCACTTCGTCGTCGAGGGCGTGGAGCCGAGCGAAGGGTTCTTCCGCGCGGCGGAGTCGATCTTTTCCGGAATTGCAGGGCTTGACGCCTGCGGCGTCATTTTCCTCGATGCGGAAAAGCGCAGCATGACCCCGCTCGTCAAGGTCATCGAGACAGGCTCCCTCGTCTGGGAGGGCAGCTGCGGCAGCGGCAGCGTCGCCTGCGCCGTCGCGCAGAGCGAAGCTATGGAAAACGGCGGTTTTTCGTGCGAATACCGGCAGCCCGCGGGCACAGTCCGCGCAAGCGTCGAGCGCCAAGGCGGAAACGTCATCGCCGCGAGCATCGGCGGCGAGGTCACGCTGGATGAGCCCATGCGCATCACGCTGTGACGCGGCAGAGTGAAATGAAAGCCGGGCGCTGGCAACTTTCGCTTTTCTCGTTTTGACCTTTGCCGCAAGCGTTGAAAATTCGTCCAAAAATCTCCCGTTTTTTCTTTTTAAGGCACGCGAACCAACGCTTAATTTTTTAAGGTTTTTGGAAAAAAGAGGCTTGCAAAACAGTTTACCTTTCTCTATCGTTCGGCTATAATTGATTTTGTCAATAAGAGACAATTCTCCGCTTTTAAATACATAATTATTTAGGAGGTATCCCCATGACCGACATTGAGATCGCCCAGGCACATGAAATGAAAAAAATCGTCGACGTCGCCGCCAAGGCCGGCATCGACGAAAAGCACCTTGAGCTCTACGGCAACTACAAGGCCAAGCTCGACTTAAGCGAGATCCGCAAGCTGCCCCGCAAGGCAAAGCTGATCCTCGTCACCGCTATCAGCCCCACTCCCGCGGGCGAGGGCAAGACCACCACGTCCGTCGGCCTTGCCGACGCGCTCAACAAGCTCGGCAAGAACACCATGGTCTGCCTGCGCGAGCCCTCTCTCGGCCCCGTGTTCGGCGTCAAGGGCGGCGCTGCCGGCGGCGGCTACGCTCAGGTCGTCCCCATGGAGGATATCAACCTGCACTTCACCGGCGACTTCCACGCCATCGGCGCTGCCAACAACCTGCTGGCCGCTCTTCTCGACAACCACATCCAGCAGGGCAACGTGCTCGGCATCGACCCCCGCAAGATCGTGTGGAAGCGCGCTGTCGATATGAATGACCGCCAGCTCCGCCACATCATCGACGGCCTTGGCGGCAAGGCCAGCGGCGTGCCCCGCGAGGACGGCTTTGAGATCACCGTCGCGAGCGAAGTCATGGCAGTTCTCTGCCTTGCGACCGGCCTCGCCGACCTCAAGGAGCGCCTCGGCAAGATGGTCGTCGCCTACACCTACGACGACAAGCCCGTCACCGCGCACGACCTGAAGGCTGAGGGCGCGATGGCCGCGCTCTTAAAGGATGCCATCAAGCCCAACATGGTCCAGACGCTCGAAGGCACTCCCGCGTTCATCCACGGCGGCCCGTTCGCAAACATCGCCCACGGCTGCAACTCCATCCAGGCCACTGAGACCGCGATGCGCCTGAGCGACTACACCGTCACGGAAGCCGGCTTCGCCGCCGACCTCGGCGCCGAGAAGTTCCTCGACATCAAGTGCCGCGCCGCGGGCTTCCACCCCGACGCTGTCGTCATCGTTGCGACCGTCCGCGCGCTCAAGTATCACGGCGGCGTGCCCAAGGCCGAGCTCAACAGCGAGAACCTTGAGGCGCTTGAAAAGGGCCTGCCCAACCTCCTCCAGCACGTCGACAACGTGAAGAACGTCTACGGTCTCCCCTGCGTCGTCGCCATCAACGCGTTCCCGACCGACACCAAGGCCGAGCTCGACCTCGTCGAGAGCAAGTGCCGCGAGCTGGGCGTCAACGTCCGCCTGAGCGAAGTGTGGGCCAAGGGCGGCGAAGGCGGCCTTGCGCTGGCTGAGGAAGTCGTGCGCCTGTGCGACGAGCCCAACCACTTCCAGTTCGTCTACGACGTCAACGACAGCATTGAGGACAAGCTCAACGCCATCGCTACCAAGGTCTATCACGCTGACGGCGTGGTCATCGCCGCTTCCGCCAAGAAGCAGCTTAAGCAGCTCACCGAGCTCGGCTTTGACAAGCTCCCCATCTGCATGGCCAAGACGCAGTTCTCCTTCTCCGATGACGCCAGCAAGCTCGGCGCGCCCCGCGGCTTCAAGATCACCGTCCGCGACCTCAAGGTCAACGCCGGTGCGGGCTTCCTGGTCGCCAAGACCGGCGACATCATGACGATGCCGGGCCTGCCCAAGGTCCCGTCCGCCGAGAAGATCGACGTCGACGAAAACGGCAAGATCACCGGCCTGTTTTAATTGTACAAGCTCAGGAACAGGTGGAGCGCACCTCCACCTGTTCCTGATGAATTTTTAATTTTAACCCAGGGAGGGCACTATGAAGATCGCAGATATGAAAGTAACCGAGCTCATCAACGAAGTCGGCGCGGGCACTCCCGCCCCCGGCGGCGGCGCGGTGGCAGGCCTTGCCGGCGGCGTCGGCGTGGCGCTGACGATGATGGTCAACGGCCTGACGCTCGACAAGAAGGGCTTTGAAAACGACCGCGAGCGCCTTTTGGACGCCATTGCCAAGGGCAATGAGCTCAAGGAGCGCTTCATCGACGTGATGAACCGCGACAGCGAGGTCTTCGATGTCCTGATCGAATCTCTGGCCCTCCCGAAGGACGACGATGAGCACAAGGCCATCCGCCGCGGCGCGGTGCAGGCGAGCTTCCGCAACTGCACGCTGGTGCCGCTGACAATGATGGAAATTTGCTCCGAGGCCATCGACCTGTGCGCCGGTCTCGTCGGCACGACGAACCCGAACGTCGTCAGCGACCTCGGTATTGCCGCGCTCACGCTCAAAACCGCGATGGAGAGCGCATGGCTCAACGTGCTCATCAACCTCTCGTCCTTAAAGGACAAGGCGTTCCGCGACGAGTGCTGCCAGAAGGGCGAGGCGCTGCTCGCGCACGCTGTACCCATCGCCCAGGAGAGCTATGAAAAGGTGATCAAGGTCATCACCGAAAAGTAAGCGCTCCGCCTTTTCGTCTTTTGTCATTCCACGCCGTCCGCCGCGTCAAGCACGCGCCGCGGACGGCGCGCTTTTTTCTTTCCTGAATTTTTGCAATTTACAGTAGCATTTTGCGGATTTTGTGGTACAATACCATCGGTTCATATTTTGATTGATTCAAATACTGCACGAAAGAGGCTTTTTTCATGGATTTTGTTGCAAACGGCTCCAAAAACGTTGAAATTGAGACGTCCACGGGCGTCTATCTGCGCCACGCCATTCAGACGCACTTTGTCGAGATCGGCGAGGATTACATCGAACTCGTCAACCGCTACGTCAAGCCCCTCTACGAAGAGGGCGACCTGCTGAGCATCAGCGAAAAGATCATCGCCCTGTGCCAGAAGCGAGTGGTCTACCGCAAGGATATGAAAATTTCGTGGCTGGCGAAATTCCTCAGCCGCTTTGCCATCCAGCACAACAGCGCCGGCATCGGCGTGGGCGAGGTGTGCAAGATGCAGTTCGCCATCGACGAGTGCGGCGCGTGGAAGGTCCTCTGGGCCGCGATCTGCGCGGGCTTTGGCAAGCTCGTCGGCAAGCACGGCATCTTCTACGATATGGTCGGCATGGAGGTCACGGGGCTCGACGGCTTCTACCCCGACGTGTTCCCCGTCTACGGCGACTACGGCATCCGTATTCCGGAAAATCCCTCGGGCGTGTGCAACGAGATCTATGAAAAGACCGGCGTGCGCGCGATGATCGTCGACGCAAACGACTTCACGCGCGACATCCTCGGCAAGGGCGACAACGTGACCCTCACCGACGAGCAGCTGTGTGAGATCATCCGCGATAACCCCGCGGGTCAGGATGACCAGTGCACGCCGTTTATTCTGATCAGGAAAAAACAGTAATTTCCCCCTGCGGGGGAAGCGTGTTGTTTCCCTGCTGGCAGAGGAACGGATAAGGGAGGGATATCTCTTTTTCGAAAAGAGATATCCCTCCCTTGCACCCTCCCAGAGAAAATTCACATTGCAAGCGAGCAGTTCGAAGAGGTGCGGCGCTTGCCGAATCGACTGCCTGCGCGCGGCGTTGCCGCGTTTGCCTCTGCTATACGATTTGGCCTACTCCTATTATCCGCTGCCGCTCTGCTGATCTTGTAGGAGTGCAGACTAATATCCGTCTACCGCGGCACTCCTCAATGCGGCGAGCGAAGCAATGCCGCATTCCGCAAGCAGTCTGCCGCCAAGTAATCGTCACTCGCGCCTCACGATAGTAAGGCGCGGTTGCAAGTGGTAGCGAACAGTAGGGGTTCATGGCGAAGCCATGTACACCGCACCTGATTCCGCAGGCTGAGCAGTTCTTCGAGATTGAGACTGCCAATGTCGGGGTCGAGGGGCCCTCCCCTCGCGTTCTCTTGGGGTTCCAAAGGGGATATTCTCTTTTGCGAAAGAGAATATCCCCTTTGATTCGTGCAGCGCCAAAGGCGCTGCATCCCCCTCGCACCCGTGCGAGAACATGGCACTATGTACTATTTCTTTTTAGGATAAGGAGCCCGCTCCTCCGTGAGCCCCACAAGATAATCCACACTCGTGTGGTAAAACCGTGCGAGCCTGATGAGCACGTCGCTCGGGACGTCGCGCTTGCCGGTCTCGTAGTTGGAATAGCAGACCTGCGAGCAGCTCAGATAGTCCGCCAAGCTCTTTTGCGTCAGGTCGCTGTCCTCTCTCAGATCTCGAATGCGTCGATACATTTTGCTTCACTCCATCCAGAATTCGTGTTTAGATTCTGTAAAGAAGTATACGTAAAACAAAATGTTATATTGTGCTATATAACAAAACGTTATATAATTTTTCAAGGGTGGTTCTATGATGGACTACAAGGCAATGTATCTGCTCCTCTTCAACGCCGTGACTGACGCGCTGGAGAAAATGGACAGGCAGAACTATGGTGAGGCCAGCGCGCTGCTGATCGCCGCGCAGCAGAAGGCCGAAGAGCTCTACATGGACTCGGACGACGAATAACACTTGAACAACGTAAAAACGGAGAGGCAATGCCTCTCCGTTTTCTCGTTCTGCTGTTTTTACCGGTCGAGCCCCGTATCGAGCCAGCTGGGCTTTTCCTGCTCGACGGGCGGCTCTGTCGTCGTGCCGGGATCGGTCACGCCGGGGTCAATTGTGGTACCCGGGTCAGTCGTGGTACCGGGGTCAACGGGCGTTGTCGGGTCCGTCGGCGTGGTCGTACCGGGATCGACGGGCGTGATGGGGTCCGTCGGCGTGACCGCCGCGGACTTGCCGACGAGCACGATGCGGTTGCGCGCCTTATAATTGCTGCTCGCCTCGAACGTGGACGAAATGAGCTTGCCGTCACCGGAGTAGACGTTGCGGTACGTCTTGACCTTGTAGCCGGTGTAGGCGGTCTGCTCGACCTTGCGCTCGCCGGAGGCGAGCTTGTCGGTCTCAACGATCTCCTCCGTGAACGGGATGGTCTCAAGCACTTCGGTCTTGATCTTCACATAGGTATCGTCCACCTTGGTGCCGAGGAGGGACACCTTCAGGTAGTTCTTGCCGCCGCTCGCATAGTACTCGGCGACGACCTTGATGGGATAATTCGTGTTGTTGCGGAACTCGAACTCGGGCCCGCCCTGCGCGACCGTCGCGTCGAGGCCGAGGCCGATGTAGTCGGACGCAAAGCCGTGGTTGATGCGCTGCACGATCTCAAGGTTGGCGTAGAGCGCCGCGGCGTAGAGCGTGGAGCTCGCCTGACACGCGCCGCCGGCGACCATATCGACGGTCTTGCCCTGCAAGTAACCGGGCGCGGCGCTGTAGCCGTTCGCCGCGGTAAAGGGCGTGACGAGCGGGCCGTATTTCATCGTTTCGCCGGAGTTCAATATGTAGCCGGTGATGCGCGAGGCCGTCAGCTTGACGTTCGCGCGGCGGCCGGACGCGCCGCCGACCTTCGTGGTGTAGGTACTCAGCACATCGCGGAACAGGACCTTCTGGAGCTGCTCTGCCGTGACGTCCGGCGTCTCGACCGTGGCGTTGGGCAACTCGACCGTCTCCCCCGCCGCCGCGGCGTTGTAGGCGGATTCAAGGTCAGAAAGCGTAAATTCCACGCCCGCGTGGCCTGGCGTGACCGCGCCGGTCTCCTTGTCATACGTCGCGTTGACCTTCTGGCCGATGACGGCCTCGCGCTGCGCGCTCAGGTCGACCTCCTGTGCAGGGATGACATCGTAGACGCCGCCCTCGCTCGCAGGCTCAAGCACGATCTCGGACGGGTCGCCGCCGCTCAAATACGCGCCGTTTAAGTATACGCCGATCTGGTCTTTTGCGGTATCAGTCGTCGCGCGGCCGTCCTGCGGCTTCGTCACGCTGACCTTGCCATCCTCTGTCACGTTGATGGCAAACTCCACGGGGTCGCAGTTGATGCTGTCGCACACCGTGTCGACAAGATTCTCCATCAAATCGGGCGAGTAGGCCGCGTCGACCACCTGCGCCGCATCCTGCGGCTTGAAGAGTGCGCGCAGATACTTCGCGCCCGCGGTCAGAAAGCTGTCATTGCAGCCGTAGACGTTGTAGATATGCTTGGCAAGTCCGTCGAAGTCGACATACTCCGGCATCTCGTCGAGCGAAACATGCGCGACCTCCGTGCCGTCGGGCAGGACAAAGTCGACTTCTGTGCCCTTCGCCTGCGCGACGCTCGCTTTGAGCTGCTCGGCGACCTGCTGCTCGGTCATCCCGCCGTAGTTGGTATCGCCCATCATCACGTTGGGATAAATTTTATGGCTGGCCGACGCCCACGCGCCAAGGCCCAAGTACGCCACCACGAGCACACCCACGACAATGCCGACGACCTTGCCGGTCTTTCCCGATGTTTCACGTGGAACGCGCGGCGGCTTTTCCGCGCGGGGCTCCTTGGCCGCCTTTGCGGCCTTTTCCGGCTGCATCAGGCGTTTGCCGCCTTTTCTTCTCTTCTTTTCCTCAAAGGCGCCGTTCATTTCATCCATGCTGGCTCCTCCTGTTTCTTCCGATCTTCCGGACAGGGACTTCCCTGCCAGTCGTTTCAGTATATCACAGTTTGTGAGAAAAAGAATCACAATTTGGTGACAATTTTGCAGGATTATCCGGCCTCTTTTGCACGTTTCGGGATGCGGATGGTCAAAAGGATGCCATCGTCCGTGTCCTCGCGCTGCATGTCGGCCTGCACACCCGCGCGCTGCATCAATCCGAGCGAGTGGCGGATGGTGTTCAAAAAGATGCGCACATCCTTGACGATGTAGGCCGGCAGGCGCGGCGGGGGCGTTTTCTGCTTGAGCTTCAAAAGCTCTTCGATATGCGCCTCGCTCTGCGCGACGTTGTAGCCGCGTGCAGCGATAACTTGCAAGGCTTTGAGGCGGTCTTCCTCGTCCGTCAGGCGCAGCAGCGCCCGTGCGTGCCGCTCGGAGAGGTCGTGCTCGCGCAGAAGGCGCACACAGTCGGGCGACAGGCGCAGCAGCCGCAGCTTGTTGGCAATAGCGGACTGGGATTTCCCCAGCCTTTCCGCCGCCTGCTCCTGCGAGAGGCCGTAGGTCGCGATCAGCCGCGCGATGGCCGCAGCCTCCTCCAAGTAGTGCAAATCGCGGCGCTGGAGGTTTTCGATCAGCGCGAGCAGCGCGCTCTCCTCCTCGCTCGAGCGCGCGAGCAGGCACGGCACCTCGCGCAGTCCCGCGAGCTTTGCCGCGCGCAGCCGTCTCTCTCCCGCGATGAGCTCGTAGCCCTCGTCCGTGCGGCGGACGGTCAGCGGCTGGAGGATGCCATAGCGGCGGATGCTGTCGCTCAGCGAGCGCAGCGAGGCCTCGTCAAACTCGATGCGCGGCTGATTGGGGTTGGGGCGCAGCGCATCGATGGGCAGGTCGAGCACGCGGCGCGGGAGCAGCGGCTTTCTTGCGGACATTTCCATGGATTTTCCCTCCTTTTTCTCCACTTTTAGCACAAAAAGTGTGCAAAATCGGGCGAAAACCGGCGGAGAGATCAAAAAATTCGCACCTTGCGGTGCGAATTTTCGTTTTCTCATTTATTTCCTGTCGTGCTTGACGTGGATACGGCTGATCGCGCGGGCGATGCGGGCATTGGCAATGGCCTGCTCCTGCGCGCTGCGCTTCGCCTTGAGCTCGGCGCGCGCCTCGGCGGCCATTTCCTCGGCGCGGTGGAGGTCGATCTCCTCCGGCCGCTCGATCGTGTCCACCAGCACGAGCGCCTCGCCGTGCTCCATCTTGAGCACGCCTTCGGACACGGCGGCGATCTGCTCGACGCCGTCGGCGTCCCGCAGCGTCAGCTTGCCGGGAACGATGGCGAGCACGATGTCCTCGTGCTGCGCCATCAGGCCGTATATGCCGTCGATGCTCGGCACGGTGAGCGATGTGCACGCCCCGTCAAAAAACGTGCGCTCGGGCGCGAGGACGCGGAGAGGAAAGGTCTTCATCACGCTTCCCCGCTTTCCATCTTCTTCGCCTTGGCAAGCGCGTCGTCAAGTGTGCCGACGTTGTAGAACGCCATCTCGGGATAGCCGTCCATCTTGCCGGAGAGAATGGCTTCAAAGCCGCGGAGTGTCTCCTCGAGCGGCACATAGACGCCCGGAAGGCCCGTGAACTTTTCGGCCACGAACGTCGGCTGGGCCAAAAAGCGCTGGATCTTTCTCGCGCGGTTGACCGTCACCTTGTCCGTGTCGCTCAGCTCCTCCATGCCGAGGATGGCGATGATATCCTGCAATTCGCGGTATTTCTGCAAGGTCGCCTGCACGCTGCGCGCGATGCGATAGTGCCGCTCGCCCACGATATCCTCTTCCAGAATGCGGGAGGACGATTCGAGCGGGTCGACCGCGGGATATAAGCCCTGTTCGGCGATCTTACGGCTCAAAACCGTCGTCGCGTCGAGGTGGGTGAACGTCGTCGCCGGGGCAGGGTCGGTCAGATCGTCCGCGGGAACGTAGACCGCCTGCACGGACGTGATCGAGCCGCTCTTGGTCGAGGTGATGCGCTCCTGCAGCTCGCCCATTTCGTTCGCGAGCGTCGGCTGATAGCCGACGGCGGAGGGCATGCGGCCGAGCAGGGTCGAGACCTCGCTGCCCGCCTGCACAAAGCGGAAAATATTGTCGATGAACAGCAGCACGTCGCGCTGCTCCTCGTCGCGGAAGTATTCGGCCATGGTAAGGCCCGTCAGCGCCACGCGCATACGAACGCCGGGCGCTTCGTTCATCTGGCCGAAGACGAGCGCGGTCTTGTCGATAACGCCGCTCTCGTGCATCTCGTTCCAGAGGTCGTTGCCCTCGCGGCTGCGCTCGCCCACGCCGGTGAAGATCGAATAGCCGCCGTGCTCGACGGCGATGTTGTGGATAAGCTCCTGAATGAGCACCGTTTTACCGACGCCCGCGCCGCCGAACAGGCCGATCTTGCCGCCGCGCGGATAGGGCTCCAAAAGGTCGATGACCTTGATGCCGGTCTCCAAGATCTCAACGCTCGGGCTCTGCTCGTCGAAGGCGGGGGGCTTTCTGTGGATGCTGCGGCGCGGCTCCGCGCCGCCGATCGGCGCGCCGCCGTCGATGGTATCGCCAAAGACGTTGAAAAGCCGTCCGAGCGTCGCCTTGCCGACGGGCACGCGAAGGCCGCTGCCTTCGCCCGTGACGGTCATGCCGCGGCTGAGGCCCTCGCTGCCGGAGAGCATGATGCAGCGCACCGTTTCGGCGCTCAAATGCTGCTCCACCTCCATCACAAGGCGCTTGCCGTTCAGCTCGACGGACAGCGCCTCGCGGATGCGCGGCAGCTCGCCGTGCGGGAAGCGCACGTCCACCACGCTGCCCGATACCTGAATGATCTTACCTGTGCGCATGCTGCGCCTCCTTCTTCATGTGGTTCTTCTTGCTGCGCGCGCCGGCGGAGACCTCCGTGATCTCGCTCGTGATGGCGCCCTGCCGCTCGTGGTTGTACTCGAGCTGCAGCTCGCGCAGCATGTCGTCCTCGTTCTGGTTGGCCGAGTCCATGGCAGAGGCGCGCGCGTTCTGCTCGGCGCAAAAGCTGTCGACCATCGCCGAGTACAAAAAGCCCGTGATGTACGCCGGCACGACCCTGGCGAGCACCTCCTCTGCCGAGGGCTCAAAGCGGATGGGCTTTTCCCCCGTCTCCTCTTTGGCAAAGTGCTCATCCTCCAGCGGCAGCAGGCGCACAGTGCGCACGTCCATGTCCACGCCGTTGCCAAGGTCGGTGTAGATGATAAAGAGCTTGGAGATCTCGCCCCGGTCGAAGAGATCCAAAAGCTTCGCCGTGATCTCTCGCGCGCGGCGGAGCGTGGGACTCTGCGCATCGTAGCGGAAGCTCTTTTCCACCGGCACGCCGTGGCCGGAGAAGAAGTGCCGCCCGTTGCCGCCCACCACAAAAAGGCGGCTGTCGGGGTGCTTTTCAAGGCGCTTCATCGTCTCCTGAATAACATTCTGGTTGTAGGCGCCCGCGAGGCCGCGGTCCGCCGTCACCACAAGATAGGCGTACGTTCCCGGCTGGGCCAGATCGTCCGCGTTGCCCCGGTAGAGGTACGGGCTCTCGATCTCGCCCGCATGCTGGAAGATCTGCTCGATCTGCGTCGAGACCGCGTCGAAAAACGGGCGCGTCTTGGCAAGGTCTTCTTTCGCCCGCCGCATCTTGGTCGAGGCGATGAGGTACATCGCGTTCGTCACCTTCTGCGTGCTCTGGATGCTCGCGATGTGCTCGCGGATCTCCTTCATGCTCGCCATGTACCTGTCACCTCACTTTTTATTTGGAAAAATAGCTTTGCACAAATTCCTTTGCGCACTCGATGATCTGCGACTGCTGATCGTCGCTGAGCTGGCCGGTCTGCTCGATGGCATTGCACAGCGCGCCCTGCGTCTCGCCAAAGTGCTGCAAGAGCGCGGGGATAAACGCGTCAAGCTGCTCTGGCACGATCTCCTGAAAAACATGGTTCAGCCCCGCGACGAGCAGGATGACCTGCTCATACTGCTTGTAGGGGTGGAACTGCTTCTGCCGCAGCATGCGCATCAAGCCCTGACCGTAGGATAAAAGCTTTGCCGTCGACTCGTCGAGGTCGCTTGCAAACTGCGTGAACGACTCCATCTCGCGGTACTGCGAAAGGTCGAGGCGGATGGTCTTGGCTGCCTTTTTCATCGCCTTGGTCTGCGCGTCGCCGCCCACGCGGGACACGGACAGGGCCACATTCACCGCCGGACGCTGGCCGGAGAAGAACAGGCGCGTTTCCAGAATGAGCTGACCGTCGGTGATGGAAATGACGTTCGTCGGGATATAGGCCGACACGTCGCCGGACTGCGTCTCGATGATCGGCAGCGCCGTGATGCTGCCGCCGCCCTTCTCCTCGCTCAGATGCGCCGCACGCTCGAGCAGGCGGGAGTGCAGATAGAACACGTCGCCTGGATACGCCTCGCGGCCCGGGGAGCGCTCCAAAAGAAGGCTCATCGCGCGGTACGCGATGGCGTGCTTGGAAAGATCGTCGTAGACGATCAGCACGTCGCGGCCCTTATTCATAAAGTATTCGCCCATGGCGCAGCCCGCGTAGGGCGCAATGTACTGTAACGGCGCGGGATCGCTCGCCGTGGCGTTGACGATGATCGTATACTCCATCGCGCCGTGCGTTTCCAGCGTCTTTTTGAGCTGGGCGACGGAGCTCGCCTTCTGTCCGATGGCGACATAGATGCAGATGACATCCTTGCCCTTCTGGTTGACGATGGTGTCGAGGGCGATAGCGGTCTTGCCGGTCTGGCGGTCGCCGATGATGAGCTCGCGCTGGCCGCGGCCGATGGGGAACATCGAGTCGACGGTCAGAATGCCCGTCTCAAGCGGCGTGTCGACGCTCTGGCGGTCGATGATACCGGGAGCGGGACTCTCCACCGCGCGGTAGCCGTCGGCGCGGATGTCTCCCCCGCCGTCGATGGGCACGCCGAGCGCGTTGACCACGCGGCCGAGGAATCCCTCGCCCACGGGAACGCCCGCCGTGCGTCCGGTGCGGCGGACCGTGCTGCCCGCGCAGACGCTCGCGTCGTCGTCAAAGAGGATGCAGCCGACGCTGTCCTCGGATAAGTCCTGCACCATGCCGCGCACGCCGCCGTCGAAAAGCAGCACCTCGCCATAGGCGGCGCCCTCCAGCCCGTCCACGCGGGCAATGCCGTCGCCGACGGTCAGAACGGTGCCGACCTCCTGTGCCATGGCCTGCGGCGTCCACGAGAGCACCGTCTCCTTCAGCAGCGGGATAACGTCGCCCTGCGTGGCAGCGAGCTTTTCGAGCGCGTCCTTGAACTGGCTCAGGCGTCCGCCCGCGCTCCAGTCGTAGACCTCCGCGCCCACCTCGAGGCGGAAACCGTCGGGGTAGTCATCACTCTTATGCCAGGTAAGCGTCGTGCCCTCGCCGTACTTTTCGGCAAGGAAGGCCAGAAATCGCTTCTCCTGCTCCTGCGACGGACGCACGGCAGAGAGCAGTACGGCCTCTAAATGCTCCGTGCGCTCAGCCATTGTCCTTGCGCTCCTCCGCCGTGTCCAGGAACTTGTCGTAAGCGTCCGACGTGCTGGAGAGCACCAGCTTTTCCGCCGCGGCGCTCATCAGCTCGGAAATTTCGCCCTTGGCCTGCTCCATCACGCGCTCATGCTCGCGCGCGGCATCTTCCCGCGCCTTGCGCACGATCTCGCCCGCCCGCTGCTCGGCCTGCGCGCGGCGCTCGTCCACCGCGTGCTGCAAGGCTTCGTTCGCCTCGCGCTGGCGGCGTGCGATCTCCTCGTCGGCGCTCTTGAGCTGCGCTTCATAGCCGGCCTTCGTCTTCTCGGCCTCGGCAAGCACGGCCTTGGCGTCCTCGTCCATCTTCTCATAGTGCGCCTTGCGGCTGTCCATAAAGCTCTTCACAGGCTTGTAGAGCAGAAAATACATCGCGCCGAACAGGATAACAAAGTTCAGTGCATGCAGCAGGATCTGCTGCAAATTGATATTAAGCGGCATTCAAAGCCCCTCCTTTTTGGGAGTGTTCTTCATCAAAGGACGAAGATAATGAGGATCGCCACGATCAGGGCGTAAATGATGACCGTCTCGATAAACACAAGGCCCATCATCATCGTGGTTCTGATCTGACTTGTGGCCTCGGGCTGGCGGGCTATGGCCTCGCTCGACTTGCCGACCGCAATGCCCATAGCCAGCGCGCCGCCAAGGCACGCAATGCCGATCATCACGCCCGAGCCCATCGCTTTGGCAGAGGTCACGTCGTTGTCGTTGCTGCCGGCCGTGACGCTCACGGTCTCGGTCACATCACTGTCGCTGCCGCTTTCGTTTGCGGCGAGGGCCGGAATGGTGCAGATCATCAGCGCGCACAGCAGCATCATCAGCGCTGCGAATTTCTTCATCGTTTTCATGGCAATTTTACCTCTTTCTTCAGGCAGCCGTTTCGCTGCGGGATTCTTTCATCTTTTTTGCCTTGGGCTTTTTCTCGTGCTTTTCGGTCGATTCGCCGTAGAACGTCGACACCAGCATCGTTAAAACATACGCCTGGATCAGCGCGTGCAGCAGCGTGAACATCACGCCCACGATGACCGGCAGCACATAGGAAAGCGCCGCGTAGTAATACACAAGCTCCGTCACGAGCGCGCCGGAAAGCAGCGCGCCGAAGAGTCGAAAGCTCATCGAGATTGGCAGCGAGAAATCCTTGAGCGCGTGCAGAAATCCGCCCACGCCCGCGGCGATCAGTCCGCCGAAGAGGATCACGCCGTAGCTCATCACGCCCAGCGCGATCGCCCCGTTGATATCGGACAGCGGCGCGGGCAGGCTGACGGCGTGGCCTGATGTGGTCACCACCTGAATGCCGAGCAGCTCAAAGAGCGTGCTGACAAAGATGTAAACACCGGCGGTGAAGATGTACGCCCGCAGGAATTTATTGCGGTGCGGGCTGCTGCCCTCGGCCAGGCCGTCGAACATGCCGACGATCTGCTCTAAAATGAGCTGGAACCTGCCGGGCACATATTTGAATTTTGGGATCACAAAAAGCCGGCACACAAGGGCGAATACTATTAAAATACCCGTCACGATGTAGGCGGAGATGAGCCCCGGGTTCACCTCGATCAGGCCAAACAAACTCACCTTGTTCTGCTCGTGCAGCACCGCGTCACGCATGACCTCCTGGATCGGTTCGCTCTCGCCGCCTGACGGCGTGAGCAAACATCCGGCCAGCAGCGCCAGCACGATCACGGCGAACACGATCAGCTCGCGCGTTCGCTTTTTCTTATCCACGCGCCCTACCCCCTTTTGTTTCTATCATCCAATTTCTGCTTGGGATGCAGCACTTATTTATACCACCTGCACGCAGGAAATGCAAGTCTTCCTTCATGATTAACCGCCGCTTTACAGCATCTTTTCGTCTTCTTAACAGAGCCCTGACTCCTCCCCTTTTTCTTCAATAAATAGAGCGGCGGAAGGAGACAGTGCTGCCCCCTTCCGCCGCTCTATTCCACTTTTCTCGTTATCGTCACAATACGAAGATGATCAGGATGGCCACGATCAGCGCATAGATGATGACCGTCTCGATAAACACAAGACCCATCATCATCGACGTGCGGATCTGCCCCGCCGCCTCGGGTTGTTCGGCCATGTTGTTCGCCGCCTTTGCAACGGAATGCGCCATGCCCAGCGCGCCGCCAAAGCACGCCACACCGATAAGCGCCGCCACCGCCCAGATCTTGCGCACCTTGGTGGTGTTCTTCTCCGAGCGCGCGAGTTCTTCCTCGCTCACCGTCTGGGCGGTGGGCACCGCGTCCGCTGCGCCGCCCGCGGCGGCCAGCGCCGGGACCGTCAGCGCGCACAGCAGCGCCAGCACGGCAAACAGCGGCCAAATTCGTTTCATCATTCGACTCCTTAACGCAAAAACGCAGTTTCTTTGCGAAATCTTTATAAAGACTATATACCACCCGTGCGCCGATGGCAAGTCTTTTTATAAAAAGCACAAAAAGCAGGATCCTCTCCCTTAATTTTTCGTTTTTTCTTTCTCTTGAGAGTAGCATTTTCCGCGCGTTTCTGCTATCGTGTAGAAAAACAAATCACGTTGAGAGGAAAATACTCATGTTCTGGGACAACGTCGCGGGGGTCTATGACCTCTTCGCCGACATCTTTAATAAAGAAACGCACAAGGCGCTCATTGCCGCCGTCAGTTCCCGCATCACGCCATACGACGCGGTGCTCGAATGCGCCTGCGGCACGGGCCTGCTCACCGGCGCCATCGCCGAGCGCTGCCTGACGCTTCTCGCGACGGACTTCTCCGCCAACATGCTCAAGCGGGCGAAGAAGAAATACGGCGCGCTGCCAAACGTCACGTTCCGCCAGGCCGACATCCTGCATTTAGACGGGCCGGACGGGCAGTTCGACGTGGTCATCGCCGCGAATGTCATCCACCTGCTCGACGAGCCGTACAAGGCCCTTGCCGAGCTCGACCGCGTCTGCCGCAGCGGCGGCACGATCATCGTCCCGACCTATATGAACCGCAGCGAGCAGGGCAAGACGAGCGGCTTTGCCTCGACCGTCGGCAAGGCGGGCGCGGACTTCAAGCGTCAGTTCACGTTCGACACGTATAAGCAGTTTATCGCCGCGGCGGGCTACGACGATGTCGACTATGCCTACTGTCCCGGCCGCGTGCCCTGCGCCGTCGCCGTGATCCACAAGCAGTAAAAAGCAAGAAAAAAGGATCCGCAGAGTATTCTGCGGATCCTTTTTTACATTTTGTATTCACTTTCTCTTCTGCCGGCGGATGTCTTCGCCGAAAAAGAGCAGCATTTGATACTCTCCCTGCAATCTTGACAGCACCGGCGCGCCGTAGCGCCGCCCGAGCTCGTCGGGGCTCAGGTTCGTGGAGATGACGGTCTTCTTCCCCGTGATGAGGCGCGTGTTGACGATCTGATACATCGCGCTGTGGACAAAGCTCGTCATCAGCTCGGTGCCGAGGTCGTCTAAAATCAGCAGGTCGCAGCCGAGCGCGCGGCTCACGGCGGTGTCGGCGTTCTCGCCGTCGTCGCGGCCGAACTTCTGCGCCTCGAAGCGGGCGAAGATGTGCCCCGCCGTGTCGTAGACCACGCTGTGGCCGCTCGCGCTCACGACGCGCGCGATGGACGCGGAGAGGAACGTTTTCCCCAGTCCCGTGCCGCCGGTCAGCAGCAGGTTGCCGCTCTTGGGCGAAAACTCGTGCGCATAGTCCTGGCAGATGTCGTACACGCGCTCCATGTTCGTGCGCGGCGACACGCCGAGGTCCTCGTCCGGCACGGACGAATAGTAGTCGAAGTTGAAATTTTCAAAGCACTGCGAGCCGAGGTCCAAAAGACCCGAGAGCTCCTTGTTCTGCTCCTTGGCGTAATAGCCGCGCAGGCACGAGCAGACCTCGCTGCCGAGAAAGCCCGTGTCGTTGCAGCGCGAGCACTTGGGCTTTTCCTCGAGATAGTCGCCCGGCAGTCCCAGGCGCGTCAGGAGAAGGCGCTTTTCCTGCTGCAAATTGAGATTCTCCTCCCGCAGCGCCTCGATCGCCGGGCGCGGGTCCGTCCCGCGGCGCAGGCCGGAGGCGATGATCTTCGCCATCGTGTGCGACAACTCGCGGTCGATCTCCTCAATGCGCGGGCACTTGGTATACACCGCGCGCTCACGCGCGCGAAAATTCTCCGCGCGGCGCTGCTTGTCCTCGTCGAAGCGCGCCAGCGCCTGGCGCATCAGCCGCCCATCGTAAGACATCCTTCTCCCCCGCTTTCGTTACTGATTCAAATATTCCTTCATCCAGGCGTTGCCGCCGTCGTTGGTGTTCTTCTTCGGCTTGCTCTGCTCCCTGGCGTTCTCGGCCCTGACCTCGGCGAGCGTGTGCAGGCCCTTTTCGTGCCAGCGCTTCAAAATGCCGTTGCAGTACGGCCAGCGGAATTCGTGGCAGTGCAGGATCGTACGGTCGTAGGCCTCAGCCACGGTCTCCGCCGGAAATCCCATCTCCGCCCACGCGGAGAGATACTTTTCCTCGCTCGGCGCGCTCGCGCGGCCCTGCATTTGCAGCGCCGCCATGTACTCGGGATATCTGCCGCGCAGGGCTTGCTCGCGCTTCATGTACTCGCTGGCCTTTTCGATGGAAAAGAGCTCCTTGCGCGCCCAGACGTAGCCCTCTTTTTCGATCTCGCGCATGTTGGGCAGCCGCCCCTCGCCGAACTGCTGCTCCTTTTTCGCGATGCAGTAGTTGACGAGCGTGTAAACGACGTCCGCGGGCAGACCCAGATTTTCGTACAGCCCTAACAGCTTCTTGACCGACGGGGTCGAGAGCGGGCCGAGCTTGTGCTCCACCTCGCGCAGAAGGCAGGCGAAGCGCCCGTCGCCCTCCAGCTTTCGCGCGATGTCCTCGCGCGTGTACTCGGGCGGCTCGCTGAGCTGCTGGGGCGGCGGAAGGGTCGCTTCCTCCTTCTTCTCCGGCGCGCCGACGAGCTTCATCTCGTAGAGCGCCTGCTCCGCCGCGCGAAGACGCGTTTCGTCCCACTTGAGCTCGCGCGCGAGCTTGCCGGAGTCCGCCGCGCCGCGCGCATGCAGGATGGCGAGGTACAGCAGCGCCGCGTCGCCGCTGCCACCCGCGATCAATCGCTTGACCGTCGCCGATGAGAGCGTGATGTTCTCCTCGGTGCTCAAATGCAGCACATAGCCTGCCATGTTCCCCGCCTCCTTTCGTCCATTTTCGATTCCATTATTCTACATGAAATTTTCCCGTTCGTAAACATGAAATTTTTTGCTTCCCCCTTTTCACATTTTCACTCCCGTGTTATACTGTTAGAGATTATATGGGTGGAATTTGCCCTTTTTTGTGCAACGCCGAAATAGAAAGGAGCACACAAATCATGGAAAACCGCATCACGATCTCCATCTGCGACGAGGAATACACCTTTGTCGCCGAGGAAGCCCCCTCCTATATGCAGAAGGTCGGCTCCTACGTCAACGACAAAATGAGCGAGCTGCTCGACGCTGCCAAGGTCGGCCGCACGGACGCCGCCGTGCTGACCGCCGTGAACATCACCGACGAGCTCTTCAAAGAGCGCGAGGCCGGCGACGCGCTGCGCCGTCAGGTCAAGCAGTACCTCGACGAGGCTTCTCAGGCCAAGAATGAGGTCAGCGAGCTCAAGCGCGAGATCTTCAAGCTCCAGCAGCAGAAAAAGTAAGCCTTGACGACGGAGCTGTTAGCGCCCGCGGGCGGGCAGGAGGCGCTTGTTGCCGCCGTACAGAGCGGCGCAGACGCCGTGTATATGGGCTTTGGCGCGTTCAACGCGCGCCGCAGCGCGAGGAACTTCTCTGACGAGGAATTCCGCGCGGCGGTCTCTTATTGCCATTTGCGGGGCGTGAAGGTCTATCTGACGCTCAACACGCTCGTCACCGACCGCGAGCTCCCCGCGCTTGCCGCGGAGGCGCGCACCGCGTCGGAGTGCGGTGTGGACGCAATCCTGGTGCAGGACTGGGGCGTTCTGGCAACGCTGCAAAAAATTATTCCCGACGTGCCGCTGCACGCCTCGACGCAGATGAGCCTGCACACGCTCTCGGGCGTTCAGGAAGCGGCAAGGCTCGGCATGACGCGCGCGGTGCTCGCGCGCGAGCTGAACCGCGAGGAAATTGCCGAGATCTGCCAAAAAAGCCCCATCGAGATCGAAACGTTCGTCCACGGCGCGCTGTGCATGTGCTACAGCGGCCAGTGCGAGATGTCTGCCGTCATCGGGCGGCGCAGCGGCAACCGTGGCGCCTGCGCCCAGCCCTGCCGTCTGCCCTACGGCTTTTCCGGCAGGGCGGACGGCCATCCGCTGAGCTTGAAGGACGCGAACCTCGCGCCCTTCGTGCCGGAGATGATGGACTTGGGTGTCGCATGCCTCAAGATCGAAGGGCGCATGAAGCGCCCGGAGTATGTCGCCGCCGTGACGGAAATATACGCGCGCCTTCTGCGCGAGCATCGCACGCCGACGAAGGACGAGCAGAAAAAGCTCGCCCTCGCCTTCTCGCGCGACGGCTTTACCGAGGGGTACTACCGCGGTGTGCGCGGACGCGAGATGTTCGGCACGCGGCCCGAAAATGCAAGATGGCCCGAGGACTGGTTCAGCGAGATTCGTGCGCGCTATGAAAAGGAAAATCTGCGGCTCGTGCCGCTCACATTGGAATGCACCATCCGCGCCGGTCAGCCGATGACCCTGACGGCGGAAGATGCAGACGGCCACCGCGTGACCGTCACCGGCGCAGTGCCCGAGGCGGCGCGCAGCCGCGCCGTCACCGCGGAAGAGGTCGAAACGCGCCTCAGGAAAACCGGCGGCACGGCGTTTTCGGCGGCGCAGTGCGCCATCACACTCGACGGTGGCCTTGCCGTCAGCGCGGGCGCGCTCAATGCCCTGCGCCGCGAAGCGCTTGCGCAGATGGAAGCGCAGCGCACCGCTGTGCCGAAACGTCGCGTATTCGATTTTGTTCCGCCTGAAACGGTCAAAAACGGCGCGGACAAGCCGCTTTTGACCGTCTCCCTCCACAGGGCCGAGCAGCTGAGTGAGGAACTGATCGCGCTCGCTCCCGCGCGGGTGTATGTGCCCGTCGAACTGCTGGCGCAGCTTGACCTTTCGCCACATCTCGGCAGCACCGAATTTTTCGCGGTGCTGCCGCGCATCTACCGCACACAGGACGAGCCTATTTTGCGCGCGCTGCTCGAGGACGCCGCCAAAAAAGGCGTCACGGGCGTGTCGATCGGCAACCTCGGCCACCTGCCGCTCGCGCGTGGACTTGATTGCAAGCTGCACGGCGGCTGGCCGCTGAACCTCTACAACTCCGCCGCGCTCGCTTTCTGGAAAGAACAGGGACTTTCGAGCGCGTGCGTCTCGTTCGAGCTGCGCGACGCGCAGATTCGGGACCTCAGCAAGTGTCTCCCGTGCGAGGCCATCGTCTATGGCCGCCTTCCCCTGATGCTCACGGAAAACTGCCTGAATGCGAACGCGTTCGGCTGTCGATACTTTACCGAGCGCCCCGCCTCCGTTCCCTGCGACGGCGCGTGCGCAAGCGCGCCGGAGCTGACCGACCGGCGCGGCGAGCACTTCCCCGTGCTGCGCGCGTGGGGCTGCCGCAGCGAGATCGAGAACGGAAAGATTCTTTATCTCGCGGACAAATCGAAGGACTGGCAGTCGCTCGGACTGCGCTTTGCGCAGCTCCGTTTCACGACCGAGAGCGCCTCTGAATGCGTCCGCGTGCTGCGCGCGTATCAGGGTGAGACGGTCGAAGCGCCGGAGAATATCACCCGTGGTCTCTTCTATCGCGGCGCAGAATGAATCCAATTTGTAATTTTTTATCTTGATTATACTTTTTATTATCAAATAGTGAGGCAATATCATGGCAATCGTTTTGGCATCTCAATCCCCGCGCCGTCAGGAGCTGCTCGCCCGCATCGGCGTGGAGGACTTCAAAACGCTCTCGCTCGACATTGACGAGAGCTATCCGGAAGGTCTTTCTCCCGAGGACACGGTGCGCTACATTGCAAAGAAGAAGTGCGACGCTGCCGCCGCGCTCTGCGCGCCCGACGATCTCATCATCACGGCGGACACGATGGTCTTTTTGGGCAATGACCGCCTCGGAAAACCGCGCGATGAGGAGGACGCGCTGCGCATGCTGCGCGAGCTTGCCGGCCGCGGCCACACGGTCTGCACGGGTGTGAGCGTTTGCCGCGGCGCGCAGGAAGAGCGCTTCGCCGTGTCCACGCGCGTCTTTTTCCGCCCGATGACGGATGACGAGATCCGTGCCTACATCAAAACCGGCGAGCCGATGGACAAAGCCGGCGCTTACGGCGTGCAGAGCCGCGGCGCACTCTTTGTCGAGCGCATCGACGGCGACTTTTTCAACGTCATGGGTCTGCCCGTCGAGCAGCTTGGCTTAGTGCTCTCGCGCTTTGGCGTCAAGCTCCTCTAACCTCTCCCCTGCCCTACGATGAAAGGAGGGTAAGCCTTGAAAGAATTTTTCCGTCAGCACGGGCTGCGCATTCTGGCCGTCGCCGCGGCGGTCGCCGTGGCATTGAGCCTTTTGACCTACTTTTCCTCGACGTCCTCGGTGCTTGAAAACATCGCGGGCGTGCTGACGTACCCGTTCCGCGCCGCTGCCACCGCCGTGAGCGACTGGGCGGCCGACAAGCGCCAGTATTACGAGGACACGACCACACTCAAGGAGGAAAACGCGGCGCTCAAAAAAGAGATCGCGGACCTTCGCGCCAAGCAGCGTCAGGCGCAGGCCGACAGCGAGGAAAATAAGCTCCTGCGCGAGCTTTTGAAGCTCCAGCAGCAGCGGCGCGACTTCACGTTCGTCTCCACCGCTGTTCTTGCCCACAGCGAGAGCAGCTGGACGTCGTCGCTGTCTCTCAACCACGGCACCGATCAGGACATCGCCGTGGGCGACTGCGTCGTCAGCGCCGAGGGGTATCTCGTCGGCGTCATTTCCGAGGTCGGCCTCAACTGGTCGACGGTGCTGACCGTCATCGACACGGACACCGAGCTCGGCGCGCGCATCTTCCGCACCGGCGAGGTCGCCGTGGCGGAGGGTGACTTCGCCCTGATGGGTCAGGGCAAATTAAAGCTCTCGTACCTCACGTCGGACGACGAGGTGCTCATCGGCGACCAGATCGTCACGTCGGGCCTTGGCGGATATTACCCGAGCGGCCTTGTCATCGGCTCGGTCGAATCGCTCCAGACCGGCGACGACGGCCTTGCCCGCTACGCGGTCCTCACGCCCATGATGGACTTTGCCGCCCTGACCGAGGTGTTCGTCATCACGGACTACGACATTGTCGACTGAGGGAGGCGCGCATGAATCTCACCCAAACCACCGCGCTTAAGTGGACGTTTTACGCGCTCGCCGCCGCGGCGCTCTTTTTCCTGCGGCGGCTGCTTCTCGGGTCGATGACGTTTTTCGGCGTCATCCCCTTTCTGCCGCCCGTCATTTTGGCGGTCATGGCATCGTTCGAGCTGCCGCGCTCAGCCGTCATCGCGGGCATCGTCTTCGGCGCGCTGTGCGACCTTGTGCTCCCCGCGCCATTCGCGTGCTTGTACACGATCGCGTTCACGTTTGCGGCACTGCTCATCTCAACAGTTGTCAGTAATTTGTTGCAGCAGGGCTTTGCCCGTGCGCTGCTCTCGACCGTGCTGACATTTCTGCTCGTTGACCTCTTGCAGGCGTTCGCGCTGCTGCCGCGCAGCGGCTCAGCAGCCATTTTGCCGATGCTGCACCTGTTCGCGCGCGAAACGGCGCTCTCGTGCCTGCTTCTTCTGCCGGTCTATCCGGCGCTGCGCGCCATCCGCCGCATCTTCCCCGACTGATTTTCCCCATTTTCCCAAGCCTCAAGGAAAGGAGGCCGCTATGGATCCCAAACGCTTTACCCGCCGCCTGATCGCGCTCGGCGCGGCGATGTTTCTCTGCGCGCTCGTATTCGTTATCACGCTCTTTGACGCACAGATCGTCAACGGCGACGATTACCTCGACAAGTCCATCCGCACGAACGCCAAGACCGAGACCGTCAAGGCCTCGCGCGGCATCCTCACCGACCGCAACGGCAAGGTGCTCGTGTCGAACCGCGCGGTCTACACGCTGAATTTTGATTCCTCGCTCGTCTCTTCCGACGAGCTCAACGACGCACTGCTGCGCGTCATCGAACTGATGAACGCGCAGGGCGTTGAAATTAAGGACACGCTTCCGCTCGCCAGGACCTCGCCCTACGCCTACGACACCGCGAACGGCAGCGCGAAAACGCTCGTCAAATACCTCGTCTCGCTCAAGTGGATCAATGAAACGAACGTCGGCGACGACGGCCTCCCCACTACGCTGACAGGCTCTGCGCTGTATCTGAAGCTGCGCAGCGAGTACGGGATCGACGAAACGCTCCCGAATTCCACGGTGCGCACGCTCATCGGGCTGCGCTACTCCCTCGCCTCCGCCAAGATGAACGGCTCCACGACCTTCGAATTTGCGAGCGACGTGGATGTTTCGCTCATTTCCCTCATCAAGGATGGCAACTATGCCGGCGTGCAGGTGGATACCTCGTCCGTGCGCGTTTACGAGACCGACTACGCCGCCCACGTCCTCGGCTACACCGGCAGCATTCAGGACTGGGACGATTATAAGGACAAGGACGGCTACACGCTCGCGAGCACCGTCGGCATCTCCGGCGTGGAAAATGCGTTTGAAGACTATCTTCACGGCAACGCAGGCAAGCGCCTTGTGACCTTCGACAACGACTCCGGCAAGATCACCGGCGAGCTCTACTCCGTGGAGCCCAAGCCCGGCTCCACCGTGGCGCTGACGATCGACATCGACTTTCAGGCTCAGGTGGAGGAGGCGCTTAAAAATACCGTCTCTTCCATGACAAAATCCGACGGCATCGACCGCGGCGCGGCCGTGGCCGTCGTGCAGGTCGGCACGGGCGACGTGCTGGCGCTCGCGTCGTATCCGACCTATTCCCTCTCGACGTTCCGTCAGGACCTTGCAGAGCTCTCCACCGACCCCTTGCAGCCGATGTGGAATCGTGCCACGCAGGGAAAATACGCCCCCGGCTCGACCTTAAAGCCCTTGACGGCCATCGCCGCGCTCGAATCCGGCGCGACGACCGTGCGCGAAAAGATCTACGACTCCGGCAAGTGGACGTACCCCGGCTACTCCGCGAGCTACACCTACTGCTGGAAGCGCAGCGGCCATGGCTCGCTCAACGTCCGCGGCGCGATCATGAATTCCTGCAACTATTTCTTCGCCGAAATGGGCTACCGCATGGGCATGGACACGCTGCGCGAGTATTACGCGAAATTCGGTCTCGGCGCGCCGACCGGCATTGAGATCGGCGACACCGCAGGCCGCCTTCCCTCACAGAACGAGGGCGAGAACCTTGCCCCGTGGGCGGCGTTCGGTCAAGCGAATCAGGAATACTCCCCCCTCCAGCTCGCAAATTACATCGCGACGCTCTGCGGCGGGGGTGACCGCTACGCCACGCACCTTTTGAAAAACGTCCGCTCCAGCGGCTCCGGTGCGCTCGCATACGTTTACGACGCCGAGCCGGTCGAGACGATCGCCATGAGCAGCGAAAATCTCTCCGCCGTTCTCGCCGGTATGCACGACCTCGCGACTGACGGCGCGGTGTCGCAGTATTTCAAGAACTGTATCGTCGACGCCGCGGCCAAGACCGGTACGATCCAGACCGGCGACACGAAGAACAACAACGGCGCGTTCGTCTGCTTCGCCCCCTACGACGATCCGCAGATCGCCGTGGCCATCGTCATCGAAAAGGGCGGCTCCGGCGCAGCGTTGGCCTCCACCGCCGTGCAGGTGCTCAACGCTTACTTCTCCAACACGTCCGCGTCCTCCGCGATCACGGGCGAAAATACACTGCTGGGTTAAGCGCGCCGTTTCGGCGCGCTTTTGCCTGTTTCAGCCGCTTTATTTGGCAGAAAGGAATGTGTTATGTCAACTAAATGGTTTGATCCGCGCGATCTACTCTTCAAATCTCCCTTTGGCGCGGTGCCCTGCGGCGCCGATGTCTCGTTCTGCTTTCGCCCCGAGCGCGGCGCGGCGGTCACGCGCTGTGAGCTGCTTGCTCACGGCGAGTTTGCCGACCAATGGACGACGGTGGAGCTTACTCCCGCGCAGGAGGACGGCCACGTCGTCTATCGCGGCATCTTCACCGCGCCGGATGACGTGGAGCTCGTCTGGTATCACTTCCGCCTCTCGTGGGCGGACGGCGGCACGAGCTGCTACGGCAAAAACGGACTTTGCGCGTGGGACGCGGTCGAGCCCTGGCAGCTCACGGTCTACGACGACACACACAAAACGCCCGCGTGGTTCGGCCGCGGCGTGACGTATCAGATCTTCCCCGACCGCTTCCGCCGTGCTAAATTTCGTGATGTTGCAGGCCTTGTCGGCCCGCGCACGCTGCACGAAAATTGGGACGAGCTTCCCGAATACCGCCCGAACGCCGAGGGCGAGATCACGTGCAGCGACTTTTTCGGCGGTGACTTGCAGGGGATCACGGAAAAGCTCGACTACCTCGCCTCTCTCGGTGTGACGACACTCTACCTCTGCCCGATCTTCGAGGCCTCGACCAACCACCGCTACGACACGGCCTGTTATGAGCGCATTGACCCGCTGCTCGGCGATGAAGCGGACTTCCGCACGCTCTGCGCGGAGGCGAAAAAGCGCGGCATCTACGTGATGCTCGACGGTGTCTTCAACCATACGGGGCGAAAGAGCGTCTATTTCAACGCCGACGGCTTTTACGACGACCTCGGCGCGGCGCAGGGCGAGCAGTCGCCCTACTACCGCTGGTACAACTTCCACCCCTTCCCCGACGAGTACGACGCCTGGTGGGGCATCAAGAACCTGCCCGCAGTCAACGAGCTGGAAAAGAGCTATGTTGACTACATTATTGAGGGCAACAACTCCATTATCAAGCGCTGGCTGCGCGCGGGCGCATCCGGCTGGCGGCTCGACGTCGCCGACGAGCTCCCCGACGAGTTTATCGCCAAAATCCGCGCGGCAATGAACGAGGAGAACCCCGACACTTATCTTCTCGGCGAGGTCTGGGAGGACGGCACGACGAAGATCGCCTACTCCCAGCGCCGCAAGTACCTTTTGGGCCGCGAGACGAACGGACTGATGAACTACCCGTTCCGCACGGCGCTGATGGCCTATTTGCTCGGCGGCGGCGCGGAATACTTCCGCGACAGCATGGAGGAGCTGCGCGAAAACTATCCTGCGCCCGCGTTCTACGGCGCGATGAATTTCCTCTCGACCCACGACACGCCAAGGCTTTTGACGATTCTTGGCCTCACCTCCCACGCGCCGCAGACGCGCGACGAGCGCGCGGTCTATCAGCTCAGCGATTCCGACCTTGCGCGCGGCATGTCGCTTCTCAAGCTCGCGGCTCTGATCCTCTACACCTTCCCCGGCTCGCCGATGCTCTACTACGGCGACGAGGCCGGCATGCAGGGCTTTGAAGACCCGTTCAACCGCGGAACCTACCCGTGGGGACGCGAGAATGCCGAATTGGTGCAATACTTCCAACAGCTCGGCGCGCTGCGCAAATCGCACGAGGCGCTGCAAAGCGGCACGATCGTCTACCATGCCGCGCAGGGCCGCGCGCTGGCGTTCTCGCGCCGCACGGAGCACGACCACTGCCTCACGGCAGTCAATGCGGGCGACGAGCCCGTCACACTCACCCTTCCGTGGGACGGCACGCTCGCCGAGGACGCCCTGTCCCATCAGGAGTTCTTCTGCGGCAACGGCCTGCTTCGCCTGACGCTCGAACCCTACGGTACGATGCTGCTGACCCAGCCGCAGGAGTGATTTGTTTCACGTGAAACACTGATTTCAGGTCGTGGTAAAGGTCAGCGCCTTTACCATGGCCCTTTTCTGTCCTCAGCACTGCCCCAGCGGCGATACCCCATCACCGGCCCAAACAGGGGCAAATCGGGGCGTAAAGGCCTGCGCCTTGTCATGTTTCACGTGAAACAAATTTGCAAAATTTGAGCTTCCCTGTTGAAATTGAGCCGTTTTGTGCTATACTGAACAAGAATGAAAATGGATCAATGCTTCTATGACTAAGGTGGGTGTTTTTTTGGCTAAAATCGTTGCAATCGTCAATCAAAAGGGCGGCGTCGGCAAAACGACGACCTGTGTCAACCTGACCTCCTCCCTCAAGGAGAAAGGCAATCGCGTCCTGCTGTGTGACTTTGACCCGCAGGCCAACTCCACCTCCGGCATGGGTGTGGACAAGGCCGCCTCGCGCGGCGTTTACGACGTGCTCATCAACGGCGCAGACGTCACGGCCAGCGTGGCGCACACGCGTTACGGCGACGTGCTCCCCTCTTCAAAGGCACTGGCGGGCGCGGGCATCGAGATGATCGACCGCGAAAACCGCGAATTCCTGCTCAAGCAGGCGCTCGATATTCTCTCGCCCAATTACGACTTTATCCTCATCGACTGCCCGCCGTCGCTCGAACTCTTAACGGTCAACGCCCTCTGCGCCGCGAATTCCCTGATCGTTCCCGTGCAGGGCGAATATTTCGCGCTCGAAGGCCTGTCGGACCTGATGCACACGGTCCGCATGGTGCGCCGCAGCCTGAATCCCGGTCTGGAGCTCGAAGGCGTTCTGCTCACGATGTTCGACGGGCGCACAAATCTCGCCCTCCAAGTTGCGGAAGAGGTCAAGCGCTACTTCCCCGGCAAGGTGTATTCGACCGTCATCCCCCGCAATGTGCGCCTTTCCGAGGCGCCGAGCCACGGCAAGCCGATCAACTACTACGACCGTACCTCCCGCGGCGCGGAGGCTTACAGCGACCTCGCCAACGAGTTTTTGAAGCAGAACCGCTGATACATTAAATATAAGGGCGCATTCCGCCCGCTTCATCCCACAGAAAGGAGAAGTTTCCATGGCAAATGCAAACCGCGGGCTCGGCAAGGGGCTCGGCGCGCTGCTGGGCGACGCCGCCCTGCGCACCGACACGTCCGACAACCTCTACCTCCCCATCTCGCAGATCGAACCCTACGCCAATCAGCCGCGCCGCCACTTCGATGAAGAGGCTCTGCAGGATCTGGCCGATTCCATTCGCGAGCACGGCATTATCCAGCCGTTGACGGTCCGTCGCCTTTCTTCCGGCTACTATCAGATCATCGCGGGCGAGCGCCGCTGGCGCGCCGCGCGCATCGCCGGTCTTGCCGAAGTGCCCGCCATCGTCATCGAGGCGGACGACCGCAAGATGACCGAGCTCTCGCTCATCGAAAACCTCCAGCGCGAAGACCTTGACCCCATCGAAGAAGCCGAGGGCTACAAAACGCTGATGGACAACTACCATCTCACGCAGGAGGAGGCCGCCGAGCGTGTCGGCAAGTCCCGCTCCGCCGTGGCAAACAGCCTGAGATTGTTAGGGCTTTGCCCCGAAGTGCGGCAAATGCTGCAAAACGGTGAACTCTCCGGCGGTCATGCCCGCGCGCTGCTGCCGCTCAAGGCCGATTTGCAGCTCGACGCGGCAAACCTGATCGTCAAGCAGGGTCTCAGCGTCCGCCAGACCGAGGCGCTCGCCAAGCGCCTGAGTAACCCTAAGGAAGAGCGCAAACCCACGAACGACGAGCTCATCGCCGAGAGCTACGGCCGTCTGGCCGCGCAGGAGCTCAGCGATAAGATCGGCCGCACCTGCCGAATCGTGTCCGGCAAGAAAAAAGGCCGCATTGAGCTCGACTACTACGGCATCGACGACTTAAACGATCTGCTCGAAGCGCTCGCCGCCATCAAACGCAGAAAGAACGGAGACGAATAACCATGTCCGATTTTATTCACGAGGGCCCCAAGGACCCGAATAAGCCGCCCGTGCCCGGCGAAGAAAAGCCCACCACCGAGCGCGAGCGCATGAAAAAAGTATATACTTACGTTGCGATCCTCTTCACCGTGGCATTTTTGCTGATTTTATGGACATTTCTCATGAATCAGCGCAGCATCAACGAGATCAAGGACGGCAACACCGCCCTGCAAAGCACCTTACAGCAGAACGACTCGCTCGAAGCGCACATCGCCGAGCTTGAAGAGCAGCTTGCGACCGCGGAAGAGGACAAAAAGGCGCTCGACGAGACCGTCGGCGTGCAGTCCAACCAGCTGCGCGCGCTCGACTGGCTGCTTGAGATCGAAAACGCCTACAACACCGGCGATCTCGACGCCGCGAAAGACAACATCCGCTCATTCGAGGAGACCGGCACGGTGGAATTCCTGCCCAAGGAGCCGCTGCGTACCGGTATTACCGGCGACGACGCCCCCTCCCCCGCCGCGCGCTACCAGTCCATTGTGGACAAGCTGTTTCCAGACGGCGTAAAATAAGAAGTCAAATGGTCATTTACTTTACAACGATAACGAGGTAAATCATTATGCTGGATATGAAATTCCTGCGGGAAAATCCCGATCTGGTCAAGGAAAACATCAAGAAGAAGTTCCAGGACGAAAAGCTCCCCCTCGTCGACGAGGTCATCGAGCTCGACGCCAAGAACCGCGCCGCCATCACCGAGGCGAGCGAGCTGCGCGCCAGCCGCAACGCCCTCTCGAAGCAGATCGGCATGCTGATGGGTCAGGCGAAGAAGGACCCGAGCAAGCTCGAAGAGGCCGAAAAGATCAAGGCGACCGTCAAGGCGAACGCCGACCGCCTGGCCGAGCTTGAAAAGCTCGAAGAGGAGTATGAGCAGAAGATCCACAAGATCATGCTGCTGATCCCGAACATTATCGACCCCAGCGTCCCCATCGGTCCGAACGACAGCTGCAATGTCGAAGTCGAGCGTTTCGGCGAGCCGAAGGTTCCCGATTTTGAAATTCCCTACCACACACAGATCATGGAGAGCTTCGACGGCGTCGACATGGACGCCGCGGGCCGCGTCTCCGGCGCAGGCTTCTACTACCTGCTCGGCGACATCGCGCGCCTGCACGAGGGCGTGCTCGCTTACGCGCGCGACTTTATGATCGACAAGGGCTTCACATTCTGCATTCCGCCGTTCATGATCCACGGCAACGTGGTCGAGGGCGTCATGAGCCAGAACGACATGGACGCCATGATGTACAAGATCGAGGGCGAGGACCTCTACCTCATCGGCACGAGCGAGCACTCGATGGTCGGCCGCTTCATCGGCGAAATTCTGCCCGAGAGCAGCCTTCCCCAGACGCTCACGTCTTACTCCCCCTGCTTCCGCAAGGAGAAGGGCTCGCACGGCATCGAGGAGCGCGGCGT
>ENA-UOJQ01000700-UOJQ01000700.1-human-gut-metagenome-genome-assembly--contig:-P63-NODE-700-length-33463-cov-30.207974_pt1 | contig 33463 bp, 29 predicted proteins | sample MGYA00242352_ERZ723899 | MGnify/ENA metagenome assembly ERZ723899
AACAAAAAATCCGAACCCTTCTCCTATCGAGAAAAGGTTCGGATTTTCATGGTTTAGTGCGGATAAGAGGACTTGAACCTCCACCGAGTTGCCCCGATTAGAACCTGAATCTAACGCGTCTGCCAATTCCGCCATATCCGCATATTCTGTTTTGTTCGTGAGCCGTGTCGCTCGGAACGATAGTAATTATACCAGATATGCGGGAATTGTCAAGCATTATTTTCAATTTTTTCTGACAAATTTTTCCCGCAAAATTGTTGCACTCTGAATGGGCGCTGCAGGGCGAAATTTCGCCCAAAGTGTGATACAATAGACGAAACGCGCTGGAACGCTTCCCGGCGCAAAACCGAGAAATGAGGGAAAACAATGCTGAATGTTATCATCTTCCTGCTGGGGGCCGGGCTCATGTTCTTCATGGCGCTGCGCAGCATGCTGGCCCGGCGGCGGCTGTGCACCCGGGGCGAAAAGGTCAAGGCCACCGTGGAGGGTATCGTCCAGAGCCGGGACGGCGCGGCCTATGTGCTGGCCTTTGCCACGGCAGGCGGCAGCCACCGGCTGCAGTACCCGAAACCGGCCAAGTCCAAAGCCTTTGCCACGGGCAGCACCGTCACCCTGTATTACGACCCGGAGGACCCGGAGAAGATGTATGTGGAAGGCGACCACTCCGTGCTGGGCGCGGAGGTGCTGTACGCCGTGGTGGGCGCAGCGCTGCTGGTGCTGACGGTGGGCATCGCCCGCTGAACGGAGGGAGAACACGATGAAGTTAGAGCATTTTGGCATGGCGGAGCCGGGGGACTGCAGGCTGGTCTTTCGGGCAGGCGCCGAGGAACTGGCGGCTGCCATTGCCGCCGAGCAGGCAGCCGAAAACGCCCCGCAGGAGGAAGAAGACCTGCTGACGGCGGCCGTGAACCGCACCATTCTGGAAGGCTTCTCGCCGCTGTATGAGCAGCTGGTGCGCGAGTACGGCCTTGTGCCGGTGTCGGACCCGGATTTCCAGCTGCTGGCCGTGAACCGGGCCGAGGGCTTCCGGGCGGGCGCGCAGTTCTTTGCGCTGCCGCCGCTGGAGCTGGGGGCGTACACCGGCTTTGTGCAGGCGGTGGAGCCCCACCCCATCCGGCAGCTGACCGTGGAACTGGAGATCAACCGCAACCACGGCGACGAGGACCGTGCCGCCGACGCGGCAGGCAAGGCGGCCCTGCGCCAGCAGGTGACAGCCGACATTTACGCAAAGCGCTGTGCCCAGGCGAGGGACCGGGCAGCGAAGGAGCTGGTCTGGCAGCTGGGCGACCGGGTGACCGGCCCGCTGCCGAAGCAGCTGGTGGCAGGCAACTACTTTGCCGAGCAGCGGCAGTTCAACCTGCGCCTGCAGGCAAACGGCGTCAACTTCGACCAATTCCTCAAGGTGCGGGGCCAGACCGTGGAGGAGTTCCGCGTCTGGCTGCACCAGCAAGCCGAGCGCAAGCTGCGCAGCTGGCTGGGCCTTTTGCTGGTGGCCGAAAAGGAAGACCTGCAGCCCGCTGAAGCCGAGGTGACCGCCGCGCTGGAAAACTGGAACGAGAAACTGGACGGGGAACGCACCTTCCCCGCCAACGACGCCCGCAAGGTGCGCCAGCGGCTGGCCCGGGAGCGGGCAGAGCAGTTCATCGTGGCGCACTCCACCCTGACCCCGCCGCCCGCCGAACCGGTGGTGCAGCAATTGAGCTAAAAACAAAGAGGAGAGATGCAACGCATCTCTCCTCTTTGTTTTTAATGGGCGCTCAGGTCTCCACGCCCTCGAACTGGCTGTTATACAGCTTCGCGTAGAAGCCGTTCGCGGCCAGCAGTTCGTCGTGGTTGCCCTGCTCCACGATGTGGCCGTCCTTCATCACGAGGATGACGTCCGCTTCCCGGATGGTGGACAGGCGGTGGGCCACGATGAAACTGGTGCGGCCCTGCATCATGCGGGCGAAGGCTTTCTGGATGCGCACCTCGGTGCGGGTGTCGATGGAGGACGTGGCTTCGTCCAAAATCAGCATCGGCGGCAGGCAGAGCATCACGCGGGCGATGCACAGCAGCTGCTTCTGGCCCTGGCTGATGTTGCCGCCGTCCTCAGCGATCACCGTGTCGTAGCCCTCGGGCAGGCGGCGGATGAAGCTGTCCGCATGGGCGGCTTTGGCCGCAGCCACCACTTCTTCCAGGCTGGCGTCCGGCTTGCCGTAGGCGATGTTCTCCCGCACGGTACCGGCACGCAGCCAGGTATCCTGCAGCACCATGCCGTAGCTGCCGCGCAGGGAAGCACGGGTCACATCCCGGATATCGGTGCCGGAGACTTTGATATCGCCGCCGTTCACGTCGTAGAAGCGCATCAGCAGGTTGATGAGGGTGGTCTTGCCGCAGCCCGTGGGGCCCACGATGGCGATGCGCTGGCCGGGCTTCACGTCGAGGGAAAGGCCCTCGATCAGCGGGCGGTCGGGCAGGTAGCGGAAGGAGACATCCTCCAGCTGCACATGGCCGTCCGGCTGCAGCACTTTGGCGTTCTCGGCTTCCGGCACCTGATCGTCGGCGTCCAGCAGCTCGAACACGCGGGCGGCGCAGGCCAGAGCGTTCTGCAGCTCGGTGACCACGCCGGAAATTTCATTAAAGGGTTTCGTGTACTGGTTGGCGTAGCTGAGGAACACGCTCAGCTGGCCGATGGTGATGCCGCCGCGCACGGTGTACAGCGCGCCCACAAGGCCCACGCCTGCGTAGACGATGTTGTTCACAAAGCGGGTGGCGGGGTTCGTCATGCTGGAGAAGAAGATGGCCTTTAGGCTCACGTCCTGCAGGCGGCTGTTCACCTCGTCAAAGGCGGCAAGGCTCTCGGCTTCGTGGCCGAAGGCCTGCACCACCTTCTGGCCCTCGATCATCTCGTTGACAAGGGCCGTCTGCTCGCCGCGCACGGTGCTCTGGCCCTGGAAGTATTTGTAGCTGCGCTTGGCAAGGAAGCTTGCCACCAGAAGGCTCAGCGGGGTGATGCACACCACCACCAGCGTGATGGGCACGTTCTCGCTCAGCATGAACAGCAGGGTGCCCAGAATGGTCAGCACGCCGCTGAACAGCTGAGTAAAGCCCATCAGCAGGCCGTCCGCAAAGGTGTCCACGTCCGCCACCATGCGGCTGACGATATCGCCGGAGGGGTGGCTGTCGAGGTAAGAAAGCGGCAGGGTCTGGATCTTGCGCAGGGCTTCGTTGCGCAGATCGCGGCTGACAAGGAAGGTGATGCGGTTGTTGCACACGCTCAGCAGCCACTGGGCCAGCGCGGCGGCACCCGCCACCACCAGCACCTTGACGATGATGCCCATCACGCCGGAGAAATCCACGGCACCCTTGCCCAGCATCATATCAATGGCGCTGCCGCACAGGATGGGGATATACAGCTGGGCCCCCACGCTCACGGCGGCCACCACCAGGCTGCACACCACGAACAGGGAATAGGGTTTGATCTTGCCCAGAACACGGGTCAGGGTGGCCTTGCGCTGTTCAGGGGTCAGCTTTGTTTTTGCTTTTGCACTCATTTCTGCGCATCCCCTTTCTTGAACTGGCTCTCGTAAATTTCCTCGTAGACGGGGCAATTCTGGCGCAGCGCGTCGTGGCGGCCAAGGCCCACCAGTCTGCCGTCGTCCAGCACCAAAATCTGGTCGGCGTGCTGCAGGCTGGCGGCGCGCTGGCTGACGATGAACACGGTCAGGTCACCGGGCAGAGCCGCCAGTGCCTTGCGCAGGGCGGCGTCGGTGGCGTAGTCCAGTGCGCTGGCGCTGTCGTCCAGAATGAGGATATCCGGCTTGCCCACAAGGGCGCGGGCGATGGTCAGGCGCTGCTTCTGGCCGCCGGAGAGGTTGCGGCCGCCCTGCTCCACGGGCTCGTCCAGCCCGAGGGGCTTCGCCTTGACGAACTCCGCTGCCTGTGCCGTTTCCAGGGCGGCCCAGAGCTCCGCGTCGGATGCATTCTTGTTGCCCCAGAGCAGGTTCGAGCGGATGGTGCCGCCGAACAGCTGGGCCTTCTGCATGACCATGGCCACCTTGCCGCGCAGCGCTTCGCGGGGGTAGCTGCGGGCATCGCGGCCCATAATTTCCACGGTGCCCTCGGTGGCGTCGTAGAAGCGGGGGATGAGGTTCACCAGGCTGGATTTGCCGCTGCCGGTGCCGCCGATGACGCCGATGGTCTGGCCGCGCTTGGCGGTAAAGCTGATGTCGGAAAGGCTGGGTGCACCGGCCCCGGCGTAGGTGAGGGACACATGGTCAAAGCGCACGGCGTCGGCTGCCTTGTCGGCGGCCACCTCGCCCAGAACTTTAGCCGGGAAAGCCATGCCGGGTTTCGTGTCCAGCACAGCCTGCACGCGGCCTGCGCAGGCGATGCCTTTGCTCACCTGCACGATGAGGTTGGCCAGCTTGACCAGCTCCACCAAGATCTGGTTCATGTAGTTCACCAGAGCGATGACGTCGCCGGAAGCCATGCCGCCCACGTTGATCTGGATGCTGCCCACATACAGCAGTGCCACGATGGCGATGTTGATGAGCACATAGGTCACAGGGTTCATCAGGGCGGAGATATGGCCCACGTGCAGCTGCATGTCGGTGAGCAGGGCGTTGGCGTTCTCAAAGCGCGATACCTCGTCCTTTTCCTTGTCAAAGGCACGCACGACGCGCACGCCGGTCAGGTTTTCGCGGGTCAGGCCCAGCACACGGTCCAGACGGTTCTGCACCGTCTTATACATGGGCCGGGTGGCGGCCATGATACCGAACACGACAACGCTCAGCAGCGGGATGGTCACCACGAAGATCAGCGCGGCTTTCACGTTGACCGTGAAGGCCATGACCATGGCACCGATCACCACGAACGGGCTGCGCAGGAACAGGCGCAAAAACAGGTTCAGGCCGCTCTGCACCTGGTTCACGTCGCTGGTCATGCGGGTGATGAGGGTGCTGGTGCCCAGGGTGTCCATCTCCGAAAAGCTCAGGCTCTGGATGTGGGCAAACAGGGCGTGGCGCAAGGCTGTGGAATAGCCCACGGCCGCCTTCGCGGAGAAATACTGAGCCGTCAGGCTGCAGGCAAGGCCGATGGCAGCCAACAGCAGCAGCAGGCCGCACCGCACGAGGATATAGTGGAAATCGCGGGCAGCAATGCCGACGTTCACGATGTCCGCCATGACCAGCGGCACGAACAGGTCGAACGTGGCTTCCAGCATCTTGAAAAGCGGCGCAAGCACGCTTTCGCGCCTGTAGCCGTTCAGATAGCCTAGCATCTTGTTCAAGGCGATACTCCTTCTTTCGTACATTATAATGGTTAATAATGGTTACGGAATCTTATTTATTATAGCGCAGAAAGCGGCGAAATGCTATAGGAAAAGAGGAAAACAGCGCCCTCTCCGTCATTGCTTCGCAATGCCGCCTTGTCCCCTTTTTGTCGCTACGCGACATCTTCCCCCGGCCGGGGAACGTCTTTCAAAGGGAGAGGCAAGAAACGCTCCCGTTATGCTCTTGGCTCCTCCCCTCGGGGGAGCTGGCAAACCCGCAGGGTTTGACTGAGAGAGTTTTAACTGCAATGACGGAGAGGGTTTCCCCGTTGAGAAAATTTCCATTTCCTGTTATACTAAAAGCTGATTACAGCAATGGGAAGAATGGTGAGCAGATGGCAAGACGAACAGATGGCGGCATCCGGTTCCGCCCGGTGGGCAGCGCGCGGCGCGCCCGCACCGCACCGGCCTACAGCCCCGCAGGCACGGGCTGCCCCGCGATCGAGCGGGCCGTGGAAAACCTCTACAAAGCCCAGAACGAGGAAGGCTTCTGGACCCTGATGGGCGCGCTGAACTATGCGCTGGAGCTGGAGACCCATGTTCTGGTGCCGCTGCAGACGGCTCTGACCGTGCACGGCGCTCCTGCGCCCTGGGCAGAGCACCCGGTGCCCACCGAAAAGGCCGACGGCCTCAAGCTGTGGACTCTGCGCAACGACAAAGGCCGCACTTGGCTGCCGCTGTTCACGTCCAGCGCCGCCGCCTGCGGCGACCGCAGCACTGCCGCCCGGCCCATGGCGGACTACACGCTGGAAGACGCCATGGAGCTGGCCCTTTCCACCCCGGGCATCGACGGTGTGGTGCTGGACCCGTGGAGCCACTCGGCCACGCTGGACGGGGCGCTGCTCAACGGCTTGCTCCACGCGGGCCACACCCCCGAGACCCCCGGCGACGAGGAAGCGGACGCCGGAAAGGAAGCCGCCCGCAATGGCAATTGGGAGCAGGCGGCGGAGTGCTTTGAGAAAGCCGCCGAGCTGGGCAGCGCCATGGGGCTTTCGCTGCTGGCCGACTGCCTGTACAAGGGCCGGGGCGTGAAGCCCAGCCGCGCCGAGGCCCGCCGTATGTGGAAGCAGGCCGCCGAAAGCGGCGAAGTGCTGGCCCACATCGCGCTGGGCGACGACTGCGCCGCCCGGGGCGACAACGGCAAGGCCCTTATCTGGTACCGCCGCGCGCGGCAGAACGCCGCCCACATGCCGGATATCGAGTACACCCCGCAGGTGTGTTTGCGCGTGGCCCAGTATGAGACCCGCTACACCTCCCGCAAAAAGGCGCTGGCGCTGGCCGCCGAAGCAAAGCAGGGCTTTGGCATCCGCGCGCGGGAAAACGAGCCGGACGCCGCCCAGTGGCTGGCCGAGACCGAGCAGCTGCTGCAGGAGCTGACCGCACCGCAGCCCGCGGCCCCGGCGGCCTACGACATGGAATCTTTACAATTGGACTAAAAAAGCGTCATACAGATACGCTACAATAGACCGTGAAAAAGCAGTGGCGGTGCGTCCGCAAAGAGAGGAAACAGACAGTATGAGCAAAGTGATCGGCATTGATCTGGGCACGACAAATTCCTGCGTGGCAGTGGTAGAGGGCGGCAAGCCCGTGGTCATCACCAACGCGGAAGGCGAGCGCACCACCCCCAGCGTGGTGGCCTTTACCAAGGACGGCGAGCGCCTTGTGGGCGGCGCGGCCAAGCGCCAGATCGCCACGAACTCCGGCCGCACCGTGTCCAGCATCAAGCGCCACATGGGCTCGGACTACCGGGTGCACATCGACGGCAAAGACCTGACCCCGCAGGAGATCAGCGCCATGATTTTGGCCAAGATCCGCCGCGATGCCGAGAGCTACCTCGGTGAGCCGGTGACCGAAGCCGTGATCACGGTGCCCGCTTACTTTGACGACAGCCAGCGCAAGGCCACCCAGGATGCAGGCCGCATTGCGGGCCTGAATGTGCTGCGCATCATCAACGAGCCCACCGCCGCCGCCGTGGCTTACGGCCTTGACAACGAAGCATCGCAGAAAATTCTGGTGTACGACCTGGGCGGCGGCACCTTTGATGTGTCCATCATCGAGATCGAGGACGGCACCTTCACGGTGCTTGCTACCGGCGGCGACACCCATCTCGGCGGTGACGACTTCGACGAGCGCATCGTGGAGTACGCGGTGGCCGAGTTCAAGAAATCCGACCGCATCGACCTGACGAAGGACCCCGCCGCCATGGGCCGGTTAAAAGAAGAAGCCGAAAAGGCGAAGAAGGAGCTCTCTGCCGCGCCGTCGGCCCAGCTGAATCTGCCCTTCATCGCGGTGGGCAAGGACGGCCCGCACCATCTGGATATTTCCCTCTCCCGCCCGCAGTTCGAGATGATGACCGGCGACCTGCTGGCCCGCACGGTGCAGCCGGTGCAGAACGCCTTGCGGGACGCCGGCATCTCGGCCAGCCAGCTGGGCAAGGTGCTGCTGGTGGGTGGCAGCACCCGGATGCCCGCCGTGGAACGGCAGGTGAAGGAGCTGCTGGGCAAAGAGCCCAGCCACAGCCTGAACCCCGACGAGTGCGTGGCCATGGGCGCGGCCGTGCAGGGCGGTCTGCTGCAGGGCGGCGGCAAGCTGGCCGGTGCCACCGGCGCGGCGGCGCAGGGCCTTGTGCTGATGGACGTGACCCCGCTGACCCTCTCCATCGAGACGCTGGGCGGTGTGGCAACGCCCCTCATCACCCGCAACAGCATGATCCCCACCCGCAAGAGCCAGATCTTCACCACGGCACGTCCCATGCAGACCAGCGTGGAGATCAACGTGCTGCAGGGCGAGCGCCACTTCGCCCGGGATAACAAGAGCCTCGGCAAGTTCAAGCTGAACGGCATCCGGGCAAGTTTCTCCTCCAAGCCGCAGATCGAAGTCACCTTCGACATCGATGTGAACGGCGTCGTGAAAGTGTCGGCCAAGGACCTCGGCACCGGCCGGGAGCAGAATATCACCATCACCGGCAGCACGAACCTGTCGGAGAATGAGATCCAGCGCGCCATGGCCGACGCCGCCGCCTACGAGGCCGAGGACAGCCGCCGCAAAGACCGACTGGACCTGCACAATCAGGCCGAGATGCTGGCCTATAAGGTGGACGAGGCCCTCTCCAAGTGCAAGAAAGAGCTGGACAAGGACGAGAAGAACCGCATCAAGTCCGACCTCGCCAACCTGCGCCGCTGCCTGCGCAAGGACAAGCCCGAGAAGATGAACGAGACCGAAGAAGCCGCCCTGCGCCAGGCCAAGAGCCAGCTGGAAGCCAGCGCCAACCACCTGATGGTGCTCTACACCAGTGAGCAGGGCTCCGATGACACAAACAGCACACTGTAACAGAAAAAACTCCGCTGTGTTTTGCACAGCGGAGTTTTTTGTTGTGGAAAAATATTACAGCATTTTGGACAGGAACGCTTTCAGGCGCGGGTGCTTCGGGTTGGAGAACAGCTCCTGCGGCGGCTCGTCTTCCTGAATCTTGCCGTCGTCGATGAAGATGACGCGGTTGGACACCTCGCGGGCAAAGCCCATTTCGTGGGTGACCACCAGCATGGTGATGCCGGTGTGGGCCAGCTCCTTCATCAGCTCCAGCACCTCGCCCACCATCTCGGGGTCCAGGGCGCTGGTGGGCTCGTCGAACAGGATGACGTCCGGGTCCATGGCCAGGGCGCGGGCAATGGCGATGCGCTGCTGTTGGCCGCCGGAAAGGCTCTTGGGGTAGACGTCAGCCTTGTCGGAAAGACCCACGCGGGCCAGCAGTTCGTCGGCCTTGTCGGAGATGGCCTGCTTGTCCTTGAGCTTGAGCAGGGTGGGGGCCAGCTCCAGGTTCTTCTTCACGGTCAGGTGGGGGAACAGATTGAAGTGCTGGAACACCATGCCCATCTTCTGGCGCACAGCGTCGATGTGGGCATCGTCCACCTCCACCCCTTCAAACTTGATGGAGCCGGAGGTGGGAATCTCCAAGCGGTTCAGGCACCGCAGAAAGGTGGACTTGCCGCAGCCGGAGGGTCCGATCAGGCACACCACGTCGCCGCGGTAGATGTCGATGTCGATGCCCTTGAGCACGTCCAGGGTGGGGGTGGGCTGCTTTGCGCCCTTTTTCTTCACGCCGCCGTAGGTCTTGGTCAGACCACGGACTTCCAGGATCTTATCGGTCACTTTGTGCCAGCCTCCTCTCAAACATTGCCAGCAGCCGGGTGAACAGCATGACCAGCACAAGGTAGATCAGTGCAACGCCCAGCAGCGGGTACATGGCTTCGTAGGTACGGTTCATGATGCCCTGCCCCGCATACAGCAGCTCCTTGCCGCCAATGACCGTGATCAGGGAGGTATCCTTCAGCAGGACGATGAACTCGTTGCCCAGTGCAGGCAGCACCGCACGGATGGCCTGCGGGATGATGATGACCACCATGGTGGTCATGTAGTTCAGGCCAAGGCTGCGTCCGGCCTCCATCTGGCCGGGGTCCACGGCCATCAGGCCGCCGCGGATGATCTCGGACACATAGGCACCGGAGTTGATGCCCTGCGTCAGTGCACCCACCATGGTAAAGTTGCGGCTGTTGGCAAAGATGACCATGCTCATGATGAGCAGCTGCACCATCATGGGGGTGCCGCGGATAATAGTGGTGTAGATCTCGCAGATCACATTGAAGAAGCCCAGCACCGGGTTTTTGTGCCCGGGGCGCTGCTGGTCGTGGGCCACACGCACCAGCGCCACCACGCTGCCCAGCACGATGCCCAGCGCCAGTGCCAGGGCGGTGACCAGCAGGGTGGTGCCCACGCCGCCGACGTACTGGAGCCAGCGGTCCTTCAGCAGAAAGGCCTGATAAAATTTGAAGAAAAACTCCTGCCCGAAGTTCAGCTTTGTGCCGCTGTTGAGCAGCTCTTTGAGCAGTTCGTATTGAGCAGCCATTCGCATCCTCGCTTTCCATTTTTTGTTAGAATTTTGTAACCTTATTTTCCCAAAAAAGAGGAGACGTCCCTGTCCGGGGCCGCCTCCCCCTGTTTTGTACCGGGTCCGCCGACCGATCAGTCTGCGGTGATGTACTTGTCCACGATGGACTGCAGGGTGCCGTCTGCCTTCAGCTCTTCCAGAGCAGCGTTGACGGCCTCCACCAGAGCGGTGTTGTCCTTATTCATGCCGATGGCGTAATCCTCCTCGGCATAGCTGGTCTCCAGCACCTTCAGGCCGGGGTTGGCAGCCACATACTCCTTGGCGGGAGCGTTGTCGATGACCACGGCGTCCACCTGACCATTGTTCAGGGCCTGCACAGCGGTCAGACCGTTGTCGTAAGCCACCACAGAGTCCTCGCCGAAGTCGTCGGTGCAGTAGATGTAGCCGGTGGTGCCGCGCTGGGTACCGATCTTCTTGCCTGCCAGATCATCGGGAGATGCGATGTCGGAGCCTTCCGGCACGATGATGGACTGGATGCCGGTGGCGTAGCTGTCGGAGAATGCCATCACGGCCTTGCGCTCATCGGTGACGGTGATGCCGGCCATGGCGATGTCGGCCTTGCCCTGCTGCACGCTCAGCAGTGCGGCGTCAAACTCCATGTCGTCCACCTGCAGCTCCAGACCCAGCTTCTCGGCAATGGCCTTGGCGGTGTCCACATCGATGCCCTCGATGTCGCCGCCGTCGGTGGTCATCTCATACGGAGGGAAGGTGGCGTTGGTCGCCATGGTCAGCTTGCCAGCCATCACAGTAGTCAGCTCACCGGCGGCAGCGCTGGTGGAAGCAGCCTCAGAAGAAGCAGAGCTTGCCACAGAGGAAGCCACGCTGGAAGAAGAACCACCGCAGGCGGTCAGAGCCAGAGCGGCAACGGACAGACCGGCAGCAGCCAGGAAGCTGCGACGAGAGATCTTTTTCATATTCAAACACTCCTCAAATGTACTGTATAATTTTCGGCCCGTCGGGACGATGCGCTTCATCAGACCTCCGGCGAACGGATTTAGTATAGATTGTACAAAATGAAAAGTCAATACTTGTGCAAAAAATCCGACGATTTGAAACCGAATTGAAAACAATTATGCAGCAGAATGGTTGAATAGAATGTATATATGCAGGACGGCGGGGAATGTTCTCTTTTTGCCGCCCAAAAGAAAACCAGAAAGGACGGCTGTGCCCGGAGGGCATGAAAGCCCCAGTGGGGCTTTCAAGCAGGCGAGCGGTCTGCGATAGCAGATGGAAGGACTTTGTCCTGACAAGCGTCGGGGGCGCTCCAAACGCGAAATTAAAAATAATTTTTCCGCTGATATTGTCAGAGCGAAGCGGAGACAATTCTAAATCATCCGGTGTTACAAATACCGTGCGATCTCCTCTTTGCTGCGCTTCGGCACGCAGTAATCCCGGTTCTCATCCAGATAATACTTCACGCCGGTCTCGGCGGTCAGCGGCACGATGTGCGATTTGTGGCTCGGATAGCCGAAGGCCACCATGTAGACCAGCTGCTGCGGCGCTTCAATGCCCAGCAGTTCGGTCAGCACCGGCTTGTTGATGGCCCCCATGATGCAGCTGCCCACGCCCTTGTCCCAGGCGGCAAGGGTCATGTTGGCCAGCGCGATGCCGATGTCGGTGGCCGGGTCGCCGGGGATGGCAGTATCCTTCACCACGGCAACAAACAAGGTGGGCAGCTCGTCGGCCTTTGGGGTGCCCTGCTCCGGCGGCAGGTAGGCGGCCCACTTCACCAGCGGCTGCACCCTGGCCACGTCTGTGGGCTGGTTCACCACCACCAGCCGCACGGCCTGCCGATTGGCCCCGCTGGAAGAAAGCCGCACGGCTTCAATGATGTCGTCCACCACATCCTGCGGCACAGGCTTCTGCTCGAACCGGCGGTAGGTGCGGCGGGTGGCGAGGGTATCCATGACAGACATGTAAAACAACTCCTTATATAGTATGGAATGGGGTCCTGCTTTCCTGCAGTATACCAGATGCAGCCGCGCCCCGCAAGCACTGCGCCGGGAAGCGGGCAGAGAACGGCGGGAAAAGAGCGGCCGGAACAGCGGCGCTGGCCCGCGCCGGACGGTGAAAGAAAAACACCTCTGAGATGAACGAAAAGCAACACACTTGTGCTGAAAAGTTGCGATGAATTAACTTCATGTGAAAAACTTGACAAGCAGCGCAAGACGTGATATCTTACGGTTTGCCGAGACAAACTGGCGGGAATATTCCGGGCTGGTTTGCTTTGCTATGGGAAGAAAGTGCAAAACGATCAGGAGGAAAAACGATGTCTAAAATTTCTCGTCGCAACTTTATGAAGTGTGCCGGTGCTGCAGCGCTGGCTGTGGCCGCTGCGGGCGCACTGTCCGGCTGCGGCCCGATGCTGGATGTGGATGTCTATTTTTATGCGAATGGCGCAAAGCTGGAGCTGACCGGCAAGGGCAAGGTCCAGACCGGCGCAGACGAAATGGACACAGCGACCATTGAACTGCCCGCTGAGTACAAAGCAGCATATGAGATCGCGGACGCAAAGGCCAAGGTCATTCGTGAGAACGGCAAGCGCTATGCGAACGTGAACCTGGTTGCAAAAGAGGTGACCTATCAGGTCTATTATCAGCTGGACGGCACCACAGTGCTGTCCGGTGAAGTCACGGCATCCGCTGTGAACCCCACCATCACGGTTAATGATCTGGACCAGGATGAGCTGAAGGCGCTGGCCAAGCTGTTCTACGAGACCACCGGTGATGTTCAGCTGAGCAACAACACCGTGATTGTTCCGGTGAAGAAGGTCATGGGCGAGGTCGAAGTGAAGTATACCAAGTATTCCAGCTTCTGGTCTGAGAATCCTGAAAAGGATAGTCCTGTTGACAATGGAAGCTATGATGAAAAGGTTCCGCTTTGGAAGGGGCAGAATACGATTTCCACTAGCGAGATGAAGAACCTGAACAGTGCGTGCACGATGGGCTACAGATATGTAATGCAGCGCATTGGAACGACGCCCAATGCTGGCAGTAAAAACTTTGAGGAAACAAATATCTTTGCTGTTGATTGGAGCAATCCGATTGTCAAAGTTTACCTGAGCGATACGAAGAACTTCTACTAAGAAGCGGAAAATTTCAAGAATACCTAATAAAGCGGCTGTCCCTCACATGGGGCAGCCGCTTTTGCGCAGAAAAAGAACTTACATCTTATTCTGGTGCCTTTTCGGGATGGGCACGCTCAGCACCAGCGAGATGCCCACGGCCAGCGCCACCGCAACCTTAAAGGTACTGATGCCGTGGGAGAGGGCCAGCGCGTTGTTGCCCTGGATGAAATAGTAGGCGCAGTAGTAGATGCCCGCGCCGGGCACCAGCGGGAAGATGCCGGAGAGCAAAAACACCGTCACCGGCATTTTGAGCACGATGGCAAACACCCGGGTGAGCAGGGTGAGCGGGATGACCGCCAGCAGGGAAGCGGCGGCGGCGTCCATGCCCAGCAGGACGGCCAGCTCGTAGACGAACCAGCCCACGGCCCCCACCAGCCCGCAGAAGGGCAGGCTCTTGCGCGGGCAGCCGAACAGGATGGCAAAGCTCAGGGTGCCCGCCCCGGCAATGAAGAACTGGGCGGCCAGCTCCCCGATCTGTGTACTGGTAAGCATCATGCGACCACCACCCCCGTAAAGAATGTATAAAGGCTCAGCACAAGGCCGGTGCCGATGGCGATGCTGGCTGCAATGAGCAGCGCGTCGATCATGCGGATGGTGCCGGAAAGATAGTCGCCGTGCACGAAGTCCCGGATGCCCATGGTGAAGGCGATGCCCGGCGTCAGGATCATCAGCGCGCCGATGATGGCGTGGCTGGCGGGCGTGCCCAGCAGATTGCAGCCCAGAATGCACACCAGTGTGATGAGGGCTGCACAGCTGATCTTGCGGAAGCCGCCCGGCAGCTCGTGCCGCTCGCACAGCAGCAGATACCAGCTGGCGGCCAGGCCCGCCGCCGCCGCCGCCAGCGCGCTGCGCAGCGTGCCGCCGAAGATGAGCGCAAAGCAGAACGCGCCGCACAGGCCGCTCACCAGCTGCACCCAGTCCTTGGGGAAAGGGATGCGCCGGGCCAGCACCAGGCGGCTCTCGGCTTCGTCCAGCGACATATTGCCCTCGGCGATCTCGCGGGAGAGGGCGTTCACCGCCGCCACCCGGCCCAGATGGGTGGTGCGGGTGGGCACATTGCGCACCTCGCTGATCTCGGCGGTGCCTGCGCTGGCAAAAATGCCGTTGGTCAGCACATAAACGTGGAACTCCCGCAAATGGAAACTGCGTGCCATGATCTCCATGGTCTGCTCCACCCGGAACACCTCGGCACCGTTTTCCAGCAGCGTCTGCCCCGCCGCCATGATGAAATCCATGATGCGGCGGCGCAGTTCCTCGTCGGGGTAGATCTCTCTGCCGTTCATTGCCGCACCTCCTTACAATAAAGTTGATTTCACCAGCGTGTCGGTAATTTCTCCTCGGACACGAAATACGGGTTGCGGCACCCAGCAGTTGCTTCGCATTCGCTTGCATCTCGCTGGCCGCGGCCCCAACAACAGCTCCCTGTTTCCGCCACTGGCGGCGGTCACTGTTGTTGCAAGCCATTCCATCGCCCGCCCTATTGCCCTTCGGGCAACAGGGTCCCACCCCAGCGGACGGTCCTCGGAGAAACTCCCGGCCCACTGGTCGGATACGTTTATTCTATCATGTCCGCGGCTGGCGCACAAGAGGAAAATGATCCTGCTTGACAAAACCGGAAAAAATCACTATACTACAAGCAGAAGGGGCGCTGACTGCATTGGGCCAGCTTTCCATCCTGCTAGTCAAAAGATTGACCGCTCGGCTGGTAACTGGGGCGGTCAATCTTTTTGTTATCATCGTCTTTCTTCCGGGAAAACTTTGCCATGACCTCAACGGTCAGACGGATCACATCCACGATCAGGCTCAACAGAGTGAGAACGAACGTGAGCAGTGCGAGAGTCTCCAAAAGAGTCATCCGACATCCCTCCCTTCGCCTTCAAGGCTCCGGGCAGGGTACTTCCAAAAAAAGTTTCCTCCCGGAACCTCTGCTTCGTTCTATGTAATAATAGAAGAATCAGCGATGCGGGATGGAAAGCATGACCACCGATATGCAATCAGCGCCTCATCACCAGTGTAACACAAAGTTTGACGTAAGACAAGAAAAACCGCAATTCCCTACTAAAAAACTTCGTTTTAGGTGTTGACAAATCCCGCCGATGGGGTTATTATAGATGCAATATCACAAAAATGGCTGTGATGAGGAGAGTAAGCTTTCGCATTGATCCTTACCAGAGAGCCCGGGCGGTGGAAAAGGGCAGGAAACAGGAAGCCGAAAATGGCCTCGGAGCTGTGCGGGCGAGGTGCATGAGCACTAAGTTCGCAACGGGATGCGCCCGTTACAGCGTCCGGCTGTAAGCAGCAAAGCTGCCGCAGCATCGAGGCTGTGCCCGTGAGGGTGCGGTAAACCAAGGTGGTACCACGGAAGTATGTTCTGCTCCCGTCCTTGTCTGAGCGTTGGCTCAAAGGCAGGGACGGGAGCTTTTTTCATGCATCCGTTCCAAGGCCCTTGCACGGAACTGTGCCGTGCGGGCCGCTGTACATTTATAATAAGCAAAATAGAGAGGGAACAAAACTATGATTACTCGTCGCGATTTTCTGAAAGTTACCGGTGTGGCTGCTGCAGCCGCTGCCCTGACCGCCTGCGGTGGTTCTTCTTCCACTGCTTCTTCTGCTTCCAGCGCTGCCGCTTCTTCTGAGGCTGCTTCCGCTGTGGCAAAGCTGGACAAGGTGAAGGTGGCTGTGCCCAACGACACCACCAACGAGGCCCGCGCCCTGACCCTGCTGGAGAAGAACGGCTTCTTCAAGCTGAAGGCTGACGCCGGCCTGACCGCCACCGCAAAGGACATCGAGGAGAACCCCCTGAACGTCACCGTCGATGAGGTGGAGGCCGCTCAGGTGCCCAACGTCCTGCAGGACGAGGACTACGCTGTCATCAACTCCAACTACGCCATCTCCGCCGGCCTGGACCCCATCAACGATGCTCTGGCCATGGAGGACGGCACCTCTGCTTACGTCAACGTTCTGGTCTGCAAGGACGGCAACCAGGAGGAGCCCAAGATCAAGGCTCTGGTGGCCGCTCTGCAGAGCCAGCAGGTGAAGGACTTCATGGATGAGAACTACAAGGGTGCTGTGGTCTCCGTTGTCGAGAACCCCACCGATGGCTACGACTCCTCCATTGATTACGACGCACTGAACGGCGAGACCGTCAGCTGCGCTGCTACCCCGGCTCCCCACTGCGAGGTGCTGGAGATCTGCAAGGACATTCTGGCTGCCAAGGGCATCACCCTGGACATCCAGGAGTTCGACGACTACATCCAGCCCAACAACGTGGTTGAGGACGGCCAGATCGACACCAACTACTTCCAGCATCAGCCGTACCTGGATGACTTCAACGCAGAGCACGGCACCCACCTGGTGACCGTTGCCGGCATCCACGTGGAGCCCATGGGCATCTACGGCGGCAAGCAGGACAGCCTGGCACCGATCGAGGGCTAAGCTAAAAAGGAGCAATTTCTGTGATCGAGATCAAACACCTTTCCAAGACCTTCCAGATGAAGGACGGCGCGGTGAACGCGCTGCACGACATCAACCTCACCATCCCGGATGGTTCCATTTATGGCATCATCGGCATGTCCGGTGCGGGCAAATCCACGCTGGTGCGCTGCATCAACCTGCTGGAACGCCCCACCGAGGGCAGCGTCGTCATCGATGGCACCGCCATGGAGACCCTCGGCGCAGCCCAGCTGCGTGAGCGCCGCCGCGATATCACCATGATCTTCCAGCAGTTCAACCTGCTCATGCAGCGCAGCTGCCTGAAGAACATCTGCTTCCCCATGGAACTGGCCGGTGTGAAGAAGGCGGATGCCGAAAAGCGCGCCAAGGAGCTGCTGGACGTGGTGGGCCTGCCCGATAAGGCCAACGCCTACCCGGCCCAGCTTTCCGGCGGCCAGAAGCAGCGCATCGCCATCGCCCGCGCGCTGGCAACGGACCCGAAGGTCCTGCTGTGCGACGAGGCCACCAGTGCGCTGGACCCCAACACCACCCATGCCATCCTGACCCTGATCAAGGACATCAACAAGAAGCTGGGTATCACGGTGGTGGTCATCACCCACCAGATGAGCGTCGTGGAGGAGATCTGCGATCAGGTTGCCATTCTGGACGGCGGTGTGGTCGTGGAACAGGGCGCGGTCGCAGAAATTTTCTCGAACCCCAAGACGGCGGCGGCAAAGCGTCTGGTGGCCCCCAACGGCGGCAGCGCTGCCCGCGATCTTTCCAGCTTTGCCCCGGACGACCATGTGGTGCGCGTCACCTTCAACGGTTCGTCCACTGCAAAGCCGCTGGTGGCAAGCCTTGCGGCTGAAAAAGGCATTCTGGTGTCGGTGCTCAGTGCCGACACCCGTGATCTGAACGGCCAGTGCTACGGCTCCATGCTGCTCAAGCTGCCTGCCGATGTGGAGCAGGCAAAGCAGGCGGCCGCCTACATGCGCGGCCAGCCCGGTGTGACGGTGGAGGAGGTGACCGGCGAATGAGCATTGCAGATTACGGCTTTGCCATCTGGGAGACCTTCTATGTGACGGCGCTCTCCACCGCCTTTGCGCTGGTGCTGGGCCTGCCGCTGGGTGTGCTGCTGGTGGCCGGTGACAAGGACGGCGTTCTGCCGCTGCCTTCCTGGCTGATGCACATCCTGAACATCGTCATCAACATTCTGCGCAGCGTGCCCTTCCTGATCCTGATGATCTGCGTCTTCCCGCTCACCCGTGCCATCGTGGGCACCACGGTGGGCACCAAGGCCACCATCGTTCCGCTGGTGGTGGCGGCCTTCCCCTTCGTGGCACGTCTGGTGGAGACCAGCCTGCGCGAGCTGGACGAGGGCGTGGTGGAAGCTGCCCAGAGCATGGGGGCCACCCCCTTCCAGATCATCACCAAGGTGATGATCCCCGAGTGCCTGCCGGGCCTGATCTCCAGCATGACCACCGCCCTGACCACCATTCTGGGCTACTCGGCCATGTCCGGCGTCATTGGCGGCGGCGGCCTGGGCAAAATTGCGTTGTCCTACGGCTACTACCGCTACCAGACCGATATTATGATCGTCTGCGTGGTGCTGCTGGTGCTCATGGTGCAGGTGTTCCAGAGCGTGGGCACCTGGTGGGCCAACAAGAGTGATAAGAGACTGCGGAAGTAACCCCTAGCCCCCGGTCGGGAAGCAAAATTTAACGTTTCAATTCCCCGCCGGAGGCATCTGCACTCCTGCGGGGAATTGTGCTATATGGACAAACCCAGCAAAGGAGTATGTAGTATGAATCGTGATACCATCTGCGTGCAGGGCGGTTACACCCCCGGCAACGGCGAACCCCGCCAGATCCCCATCGTGCAGTCCACCACCTTCAAGTATGCCACCAGCGAGGATATGGGCAAGCTGTTCGACCTGGAAGCCGACGGCTACTTCTATTCCCGCCTGCAGAACCCCACCTGCGACCTGGTGGCCAAGAAGATCTGTGAGCTGGAAGGCGGCACTGCCGCCATGCTCACCTCCAGCGGTCAGGCCGCAAACTTCTTCGCGCTGTTCAACCTCTGCGAAGCAGGCGACCACATCGTGGCATCCAGCACCATCTACGGCGGCACCTTCAACCTCATCTCCGTCACCATGAAGAAGATGGGCATTGACGCCACCTTCGTGGACCCGCTGTGCACCGAGGAAGAACTGAACGCCGCCTTCCGGCCCAACACCAAGGTCGTGTTCGGCGAGACCATCGCAAACCCGGCCCTCACCGTGCTGGACATTGAAAAGTTTGCCACGGCCGCCCACGCCCACGGCGTGCCGCTCATCGTGGACAACACCTTCCCCACGCCGGTCAACTGCCGCCCCTTCGAGTGGGGCGCGGATATCGTCACCCACTCCACCACCAAGTACATGGACGGCCACGGCGCTGTGCTGGGCGGAGCCATCGTGGACAGTGGCAAGTTCGACTGGATGGCCCACGCTGAAAAGTTCCCCGGCCTGTGCACCCCGGACGACAGCTACCACGGCATCACCTACGCCGAGCGCTTCGGCAAAGAGGGAGCTTTCATCACCAAGGCTACTGCCCAGCTCATGCGCGACTTCGGCTCCATGCAGTCCCCCATGAACGCCTACATGCTGAACCTGGGCCTCGAAAGCCTGCATGTCCGGATGCAGCGCCACTGCGAAAACGGCATGGCCGTGGCAAAGTTCCTGGAAGCACACCCCAAGGTGGCTTACGTGAACTACTGCGGTCTGGAAAGCAGCCCCTACCACGCACTGGCCGAAAAGTACCTGCCGAACGGCAGCTGCGGCGTGGTGAGCTTTGGTCTGGCCGGCGGCCGCGAAGCTGCCAGCACCTTCATGAAGGTGCTGAAGCTGGCTGCCATCGAGACCCATGTGGCCGATGCCCGCACCTGCTGCCTGAACCCCGCATCCAGCACCCACCGCCAGATGAACGACGAACAGCTGAAAGCCGCCGGTGTGCCCGCAGAGCTGGTGCGCATGAGCTGCGGTCTGGAAAGCAGCGAAGACCTCATCGCCGATATCGCGCAGGCGCTGGATAAGATCTAAAAACTTCCCCAAAGGAGTACGACACTATGCCGCTGATCATCCCCAAGACCCTGCCCGCTTACGATGCCCTCTACAACGAAAACGTCTTCGTCATGCACCGTGAGCGCGCCCTTGCCCAGCACATCCGCCCGCTGGAGATCCTCATCCTCAACCTGATGCCCACCAAGATCACCACCGAGACCCAGATCGCCCGCCTGCTGGCCAATACCCCCATTCAGGTGCACATGACCCTGATGCAGACGGCCAGCCACGCAGCCACCCATGTCTCGGCGGCACACCTCGAGTCCTTCTATAAGACCTTCGACGAGGTGAAGAATAACCGTTACGACGGCATGATCATCACGGGGGCACCCATCGAGACCATGGACTTCGAGCAGGTGGACTACTGGGACGAGCTGTGCGAGATCATGGATTTCAGCGAGACGAATGTCTACTCCACCCTCCATGTGTGCTGGGGCGCGCAGGCGGGCCTGTACTACCACTACGGCGTGCACAAACAGCTGCTGCCGGAGAAGATGTTCGGCGTGTTCGAGCACCGGGTCACCCGCCCGGCAAACCCGCTGGTGCGCGGCTTCGACGAGGTGTTCTATGCGCCCCACAGCCGCCACACCGGCATCAGCCGGGAGGATGTGGATGCCTGCAAGGCACTGCGCATCCTCGCTGAGAGTGACGTGGCGGGCCCCTTCCTCATGAGCACCGAGAACGGACGGCAAATTTTCGTCACCGGCCACCCGGAGTACGACAAGTACACGCTGGATGCCGAGTACCGCCGCGACGTGGATAAGGGCCTGCCCATCCATGTGCCGGTGAACTACTACCCGGACGACGACCCCGCGAAGCCGCCGCTGTTCCGCTGGCGTGCCCACGCCCACCTGCTGTATGAGAACTGGCTGAACTACTACGTCTACCAGAACACCCCCTACGATCTGGGCGAAATCCAGCGCGTGAAGCACGAATAAATGCACAAAAACCGGTATTGCGTCAAAATTGCGCGATACCGGTTTTTATGCTATACTGTTCCTGCGGCCCTTCTCCATTCCCCTAACCGCGGAAAGGAGGTGGTAACCAATGGAAGTCTTCGTCTCATTTATACAGACTGTCGGAGCAGAGGTAGTTGCCTACTATCTGTGCAAGTGGCTTGACAGCCTGTTCTTCAAGGGCAGCAAGCACTAACCCAAGAAGCCCCCCGGTACTGACACTACCGGGGGGCTTTTGGTTTTTTCGTGGTAACCACGGAACAGGCCTTCATCTCATTGCCTATCTTTAGTATATGCAGTTTTAAGCAAAAGTCAAGCGATGAAATGTAAATTATTTTTTACGCCTTACCGGCTTTTTCTTCCGCACACTGTAGCCAAAGGTGCCCAGCTTTTTGCCCAGGGCCAGATACTCACCATGGCTGTAAACGATGAGCTTGGCTTTATCAAGGCAGAGCTTGCCGGTCTCATCCAGCAGGCTTTCGTCCACATCGCAGGCCACAACTTCGGCCAGGAACAGATCATGGCTGCCCAGCGGGATCACCTGAGTCACTTTGCACTCGAGGTTCACCGGGCTTTCTTCCAGCACCGGGCAGTCGGTCAGCACGCTGCCGGGGGCGGCATGCAGGCCGCAGGCGGCGAACTTATCCACGTCGCGGCCGCTTTTCACGCCGCACCAGTCGATGGAGCGCACCAGCGCTTCGGTGGGCAGGTTGATGGCAAACTGCCCGCTCTCCTGGATAAGGTGGTGGCTGTAGCGCTCCGGCCGGACGCTGATGGAAACCATGCTGGGCTGGGTGCAGATGGTGCCCGTCCAGCCGATGGTGATGAGGTTGGGCTTATCCAGCCCGCCGCAGGAGACCAGCACCGGCGGTTCCGGGTTCAGCAGGGTGCTGCCCCGCCAGCTCTGTTTGCTCATCCGTGATACTTCCTTTCATAGGGTGCCCAGGTGCGCTCGCTGATGATGTAGCGCGGGCGGGCTTTTGTTTCCATATAAATTTTGCCGATATACTCACCGATGACGCCCAGGCACACCAGCTGTACGCCACCCACAAAGCAGACGATGCAGATGGTGGAGGCCCAGCCTGCCACCACACTGCCTAGGATGGCATCAATGATGGCCCAGATCACGCCGATGAAGCTGATCAGGCTCACCACGATGCCTGCGCCCGTGATGATGCGGATGGGCTTGTTGGAAAGGCTGGTGATGCCGTCAAAGGCCAGTGCCAGCATCTTGCTCAGGGGGTAGTGGCTCTCGCCGGCCAGCCGCTCGTGGCGCTCGTAGGTGACCACTTCGCTCTTAAAGCCCACCAGCGGCACCATGCCGCGCAGGAAGATGTTCACCTCTTTGTAGTCCGCAAAGCTCTCCAGCACCCGGGTGCTGATGAGCCGGTAGTCGGCGTGGTTGAACACGATGTCCGCGCCCAGAGCGTTCATCACGTGGTAAAAACCCTCGGCGGTGAACCGCTTGAAGAAGGTGTCGGTATCCCGGCGGCTGCGCACGCCGTACACCACCTCGGCACCGGCTAGGTACTTTTTCACCATCTCATCCATGGCGTTGATGTCGTCCTGGCCGTCGCAGTCGATGGAGATGGTGATATCACAGGTGCCGCTGTGCAGCGCTTCCATCAGGCCCGCCAGTACGGCGTTCTGGTGGCCGCGGTTGCGGCTCTGCGAGATGCCGATGAAGTGCTCATCCTGCGCGGCAAAGCTCTGAATGAGCTCCCAGGTCTTGTCGCGGGAGCCGTCGTTTACGAACAGCACCCGGCTTTTCTCGCTCACAAGGCCCTGTGCGGCCAGGCTGTTGATCTTTTCCAGAAACATGGGTGCCGTGATGGGTAGCACCTGCTCCTCGTTGTAGCAGGGGATCACGATCCAGAGGATAGGTTTTGACATGGTAAAAAAGCTCCTTATAATAAACAGCAAAAAGGATGCTGTTGAAGTTACGGCCCTTCCCGTGAAAAAGAGTTTTAGAAAAATCCGCAGATTTTTCTAAAACTCAAATATAAAAATAAAATTTCCGATGAGAATGGCCAAAGCGCACGCGGCGGCCATTTTAAATGATCCGGCTCACTGCACCATTTGCTTTAAAGTCTCCGGTTCCAGCAGCTTGAAGCTGCTCTTGTAAGTGTCCAGCAGGCCGTCCCGCTGCATCTGGCTCAGCTCACGGCTGAGGGCGCTGCGGTCGCAGTTCAGGTAATCCGCCAGCTGGATGCGGGAGAACGGGATGCTGAAGGTCAGGCTGCCCGCCCGCTCGGCTTCGCTGAGCAGGTAAGCGCACACCTTGGCCCGCAGGCTTTTCAGCACCAGCAGGTCGATGCGGCGGGAAAGCGAAAAATACTTGTCGCTGATGGTGCGCACCAGGTTCTGCAGTGCGCGCTGGTGCGCCGGGCTGCCGTCCGAAAGCAGCAGCCGCTCGTAGGGGATGAGCAGCACTTCGCAGGGTGCGGCGGCCAGCACCGTCACCGGGCTGGCAAGGCTGGACCCGCCCAGCACGTCGCCGAACACGCCGCCCGGCTCCATGTGGGTGATGGGGATGCGCGCCCCGCCCGGGGCCGGGCGGTAGGCTTCCAGCGTGCCGGTGAGCACCACGCCCACCCGGCGGTTGGGTTCCCCGGCCAGCACGAGGGCCTCGCCCTTGCCGTAACTGCGCACCACAGCACCCAGCTGGGCCAGCAGCACCTGCAGCTGGTCGGTGGGGATGCCGGTGAACAAAGAGGTGGATTGTAACAGCGGAAGATAGTTTTTCATCACAAATCCGTGGGAAAGAGACAGGCTCCCACAGCCCTCCTGCAATTCTGTTGCACACGCAACGGTATTTTTACCCCTATTATAGTAAACTTAGACGCGCAAAGCAAATGATTTTGCAAATTTGCTTTGTAAAATTTTGAAAAAGACCGACCCATTCCGCAAACGATGCGGCCCCGGCGGGGGAAAGGGCGCGGTCTTGCGCGGAAAGAGGAAGGTATCCACACATGAAAAAGATCGTATCCCTGCTGCTGGCGCTGACCATGGCACTGAGCCTGGCTGCCTGCGGCGGTGCAGCATCCGAAGCTGCTTCCAGCGAGGCTGTCTCCGAGGCAGCATCCGAAGCTGCTTCCAGTGAAGAAGCAAAAGAACTGTCCACCACCGATGCCCTGCGCATTGCCGGGCTGAAGGGCCCCACCACCATGGGCCTTGTCAACCTGCTGAGTATGGAAGAAGACGGCACCGCCGCCATGGACTATGACCTGCAGCTCTACGGCGCGGCCGACGAGATCGTGCCCCTGCTGATGAAGGGCGAGCTGGACATGGCTGCCATCCCGGCAAACCTGGCCGCGACCCTCTACCAGAAGACCAACGGCGGCATTCAGGCCGTGGCCGTCAACACGCTGGGCGTGCTGTACGTTGTGGAAAAGGGCGGCGACACCGTCCAGTCCATGGCTGACCTGAAGGGCCGCACCATCCTGTCCACCGGCAAGGGCACCACGCCGGAGTACGTCCTGCGCTATCTGCTGAACGCCAACGGCATCGACCCGGACAAGGACGTGACCATTGAATACTACAGCGAGGCCACCGAGGTCACCGCCCAGATGGCCAACACCGACAACGCCATTGCCGTGCTGCCCCAGCCCTATGTGACCGCGGCCGGTCTGCAGGACGACACCCTGCGCGTGGCCCTGAACCTCACCGAGGAGTGGGACAAGGTGGCCGACACCCAGCTCATCACCGGTGTGACCGTGGTGCGCAAGGAGTACGCCGAGGCCCACCCCGACGTGGTGGCTGCCTTCCTGACGGACTACGCCAAGAGCGTGGACGCCGCCAACACCGATCTGGACGGCACTGCCGCCCTGTGCGAGGAGCAGGGCGTTGTGGCCAAGGCTGCCATCGCCAAGAAGGCCCTGCCCAACTGCAACATCGTCTGCCTGACCGGCGACGAGCTGAAGGCCAACGCTTCCGCTTACCTGCAGGTGCTGTATGACGCCGACCCCGCAGCTGTGGGCGGCGCACTGCCCGGCGACGACTTCTACTGGACTGCCGAGTAACCCCTGAATAAACCATCTCTCCGGCCGCTGTGCGATTGGTACGCATGGCGGCCTTTTTGCGTGTGGCAATAGGGCAGGCCATCAGATAGCTTTCTCCGCGAACAGCGACGGGTTGCGGCACCCAGCATCCGCTTCGCTATCGCTTGCGTCTTGCTGGCCGCGGCCCCAACAGCAACTCCCTGTTTCCGCCACCGGCGGCGGTCGTTGCCGTTGCAGAACTCCAGTCCCGCCCCAACGCTTGCGCGCCGGGGCCCCACCCCCAGGTCATTCGCTGGAGAAACTATCTGCCGTCCTGCCCGGGAAACTGCTGCCGCCCCTTCCACCCCTTGCCTTTCCGTTCAAAAAAGACTACAATACCCATAGTAAATCAAAACAAACCGAAACGGAGGACATAGATTATGGCTTGTACGACAATTCTGGTCGGCAAAAATGCTTCTTACGATGGCTCCACCATGATCGCCCGCAACGACGATTCCGGCGCGGGCCACTTCACCGCCAAAAAATTCACCGTGGTGCACCCTGCGGAGATGCCTAAAACCTACCGCAGTGTGCTTTCTCATGTGGAGGTGCCGCTGCCCGAAGGTGCGCTGCGCTTCACCGCCATGCCCAATGCGGTGGAGGGCAAGGGCATCTGGGCGGCCGGCGGCGTCAACGCGGCCAATGTGGGCATGACCGCCACCGAGACCATCACCTCCAACCCCCGCGTGCTGGGCGCGGACCCGCTGGTGCCCGGCGGCATCGGGGAGGAAGATATCGTCTACCTGACCCTGCCCTACATCCACACAGCCCGCGAGGGCGTGCGGCGGCTGGGCAAGCTGCTGGAAACGTATGGCACCTACGAGATGAACGGCATCGCCTTCCAGGACGTGGACGAGATCTGGTGGCTGGAGACCATCGGCGGCCACCACTGGATCGCCCGCCGTGTGCCGGACGACAGCTATGTGGTCATGCCGAACCAGCTGGGCATCGACAGCTTTGATCTGGAAGATGCCCTTGGTGCCCAGAAGGAGCACATGTGCTCTGCTGATCTGGCGGAGTTCGTGGAAAAGTATCACCTGAATCTCTCCATGGACGGCAGCCTGAACCCGCGGGACGCCTTCGGCAGCCACGACGACGCCGACCACGTCTATAACACGCCCCGCGCCTGGTGGATGCTGCGCCACCTGAACCCCACTACCTGGGTGTGGGACGGCCCGGACGCCGACTACGGCCCCCGATCCGACGACCTGCCCTGGTGCATGGTGCCGGAAAAGAAGATCACTCCGGAAGAAGTCAAGTATGTGCTGTCCGGCCATTATCAGGGCACGCCCTACGACCCCTACCTGACCTACGGCGACAAGGGCATGAAGGGCGCTTACCGCTCCATCGGCATCAACCGCAACGATTTCATGGCTCTGCTGCAGATGCGTCCGGACGTGCCGGAAGCTTCCCGTGCCATTGAGTGGATCGCCTATGCGTCCAACGCCTTCAACACCATGGTGCCCTTCTACGCCAATGTGGAGCGCACCCCGGAGTACCTTGCAAACACCACCGGCACCGTCTCCACCGACAACTTCTACTGGGTCAGCCGCATGATCGCCGCCATGACCGATGCTTCCTATAATAAGTCGCTCATCCACATCGAGCGCTACGCCGAGGCTGTGGTCTCTGCCGCCCGGGCACTGGTGAATGAATACGACGCAAAGCTTGCGACAGCTGCATCGGACCAGCGTCCCGCCCTGCGCGAGGAAGCCAACGACGCCATTGCCGCCATGCTGAAGGAGAAAGCTGCCGATACGCTGGATAAAGTTCTGTTTGAGCTGAGCTGCCAGATGAAGAACGCCTACTCCCGTTCGGATGCATAAACGATCAAAAACCGTCAAATGAAAACCCGTTCAGAGCTTGTTCTGAACGGGTTTTCTGCTTGTATCCCACTCTCTGTGCGTGCTGCACAAATTTTGACGCATTTTTTTTGTGAGTGAACGCGAACGAAAATGACCGAAACTGATTGATTTTGACGCAAAACTTGCTATAATAAAGATGCAAACAATCAAAACACGCCAGACTTGTGCAAAACCGGTCATGGCGTGAGAGACCAAAGGAGAGGATGCAGATGCTGGCAGAAGAACGCTTCAGTCTGATCCTGAAGCAGCTGGAACGGCAGCGCACCGTCACCGTGCAGGAATTGTGCGAGGCGCTGAACACCAGCGAGTCCACCATCCGGCGCGATCTGACCGAGCTGGACCGGCTGGGCAAGCTGAACAAGGTGCACGGCGGTGCCACCCTGCCGGACAGCCGTTTTCTGGCCGATGAGCCCACCATGGCGGCCAAGGAGACGCTGGCCGTGGCCCAGAAGCGCAGCATCGCGCAGACGGCGGCCGGGCTGATCCAGGCAGACGACTTCGTCTTCATCGACGCCGGGTCCACCACGCTGGAGCTGGTGCATGCGCTGGAAGGCGACGCCCTCAAGGCCGGTTATGTGACCAACGGCGTGGCCCACGCCCGGGCGCTGGCCCGGAAGGGCTGCCGGGTGTACCTGCCCGGCGGGCTGCTGCGGCCCCAGACCGAAGCCATTGTGGGCGCGCCCGCCCTGGCCAGCCTGCAGCAGTACCGGTTCACCAAGGCGTTCATGGGGGCCAACGGTGTGGCGCTGGAAGCGGGCTTTACCACTCCGGACCCCGAGGAGGCGGCCGTAAAAGCGGCAGCGGTGCACCGGGCGCGGGAAGCCTGGTTTCTGGTGGATGACGCCAAATTCGCCCGCGTCTACCCGGCCGTCATCGCGGACCTGCAGGGCGGTGCCATCCTGACAAACCGCTGCCCGAACCCCAAGTACAAACAGTACACTTTAGTAAAGGAGACAGAGCTATGATCTATACCGTAACGTTCAACCCGGCCATTGATTATGTGGTGCGGCTGGATGCCCCGCTGGAAGTGGGCGAGGTGAACCGCGCAAACGGCGAGGACTGCGTGCTGGGCGGCAAGGGCATCAACGTGTCCGGCGTGCTGGCCCAGCTGGGCTGCGAGAGCGTGGCCCTGGGCTTCGTGGCCGGTGAGACCGGTGCCTGGCTGGAGCGGGGCCTTGCCGCCCAGGGCCTGCGCACCGACTTCGTGCACCTGGAACAGGGCATGACCCGCATCAACGTCAAGATCAAGGCAGGGCAGGAGACCGAGCTGAACGGCGCGGGCCCCGCCATCCCGGAAAGCGCCATGCAGCAGCTGGAAGCCCGGTTGGACCAGCTGGGCGAGGACGACATCCTCATTCTGGCGGGCAGCATCCCGAAAAGCCTGCCGCAGGATACCTACGAGCGGCTGCTGGCCCGGCTGCAGGGCCGCGGTGTGAGGGCCGTGGTGGACGCCACCCGCGATCTGCTGGTGAATGTGCTGCAGTACCACCCCTTCCTCATCAAGCCCAACAACCATGAGCTGGGCGAGATCGTGGGCAAGGCGCTCACCACGGACGAGGAGATCATTGCTGCCGCCCGCACCCTGCAGCAAAAGGGGGCCCGCAACGTGCTGGTGAGCATGGCCGGCGACGGCGCTCTGCTGCTGGACGAGCACGGCGAGACCCACCGCATCGGCTGCCCGAAGGGCAAGGTGGTGAACAGCGTGGGCGCAGGCGACAGCATGGTGGCCGGTTTCGTGGCCGGGTGGCGCAAGACCCAGAGCTACGCCTATGCCCTGCGCCTGGGCACCGCCTGCGGCAGCGCCACGGCCTTCAGCCTGGGGCTTGCCACACGGGAAAAGATCGAGGAATTGCTGAAGCAGATTTGAGAAGAAGGGAGAAAGATCATGCGTATCACCGAGTTATTCACAGCACAGTCCATCGCGCTGGACGAAGCGCTGGAAAATCAGGAGCAGATCCTCAGCCGTCTGGTGGAGCTGCAGGCCACCCACGGCAACATCACGGACAAGGATGCCTACAAAAAGGCCCTCTATGCCCGCGAAGCTGAAGGCTCCACCTATGTGGACAACGGCATCACGGTGCCCCACGCCAAGACCGATGTGGTCACCCGGCCCAGCCTTGCGGCCCTGCGGCTGGCAAGCCCTGTGCAGTACAACGCCGAGGACGACGGCACCACCGACCTGCTGTTTGCCATCGCCGCGCCGGAAAACGGCAGCCTGCATGTGGACATGCTGGCCCGCATGATGCAGATGCTGATGAACGAGGACTTTGTGGCAAAGCTGAAAGCCGCCAAGACCCCGGCAGAGTTCCTCGACTGCATCGACGCGCAGGAGGACGCCCAGTTCGGCACCGAGAGCTTCACCCAGCAGGAGATCCCCCAGAACGGCTACCGCATTCTGGCGGTCACCGCCTGCGTGAACGGCATCGCCCACACCTACATGGCCGCCGAGGCCCTCACCAAGGCGGGCGACAAGCTGGGCCTGCCCACCAAAGTGGAGACCAACGGCTCCGACGGCGCGAAGAACATCCTCACCAAAGAGGAAATTGCGGCCTGCGACGGCATCATCGTGGCGGCCGAGAAAAAGGTGGAGACCGCCCGCTTCGACGGCAAGCCGGTGCTGTTCACCCGCGTGGACGACGGTATCCATAAGCCGGAGGAGCTCATCAAGAAGATCGTCCACGGCGAGGTGCCCGTCTACCACGCCGAGGGCGGTGCGCAGGCGGCCGACGATGCTTCCGGCAAGGACAGCGTGGGCCGCACCCTCTACAAGAACCTGATGAACGGCGTCTCCCACATGCTGCCCTTCGTGGTGGGCGGCGGCATCATGATCGCGCTGGCCTTCCTGCTGGATGATTACAGTATCGACCCCGCAAACTTCGGCATGAACACTCCGGTGGCCGCTTTCTTCAAGACGGTGGGCAATGCAGCCTTTGGCTATATGCTGCCCATTCTGGCAGGCTTCATCGCCATGTCCATCGCCGACCGTCCGGGCTTGGCTGTGGGCTTTGCCGGCGGTGTGCTGGCCATGAACGGCACCAACTTTGCGGGTATCGCCAATGGTGAGACCACCGGCATCTCCGGCGGCTTCCTGGCTGCCATGCTGGCTGGTTTCCTGGCGGGCTACATCGTCCAGTTCCTGAAAAAGATCACCGAAAAGCTCCCTGCCAGCCTGAACGGCCTTCGCCCCATGCTGATCTACCCGCTGGGCGGCATGCTGATCATTGGTGCCGTGATGTGCGGCATCAACCCGGTCATGGGCATGATCAACACCGCCATGACCAACTGGTTGAACGCACTGGGCGGCACCTCCAAGGTGCTGCTGGGTGCCATCGTGGCCGGTATGATGAGCATTGACATGGGCGGCCCCTTCAACAAGGCAGCGTATGTGTTCGGTACCGCAGCCCTTGCTTCCGGCAACTATGAGGTCATGGCCGCCGTCATGGTGGGCGGCATGGTGCCTCCCATTGCCATCGCCCTGTCCACCACCTTCTGCCCCAAGAAGTGGACCCCCGACGAGCGCCGCAACGGCATCGTGAACTACATCATGGGCCTGTGCTTCGTCACCGAGGGTGCCATCCCCTACGCCGCCGCCGACCCGCTGCGCATCCTGCCCAGCTGTGTGGCCGGTGCGGCCGTCGCGGGTGCTCTGTCCATGACCTTCGGCTGTGCCCTGCGCGCCCCCCATGGCGGCATCTTCGTGTTCCCGGTGGTGGACCACGCCGTGCTGTACTGCGTGGCGCTGGCCGTGGGCAGCGTGCTGGGCGCAGTGATCCTGAGCCTGCTCAAGAAGAACCGCACCGACGCCGAGTAAAAAACGCCATTTCCTCCCATTTGGAGATACCATAAAGCCTGCAGAACCGCCCCGGAGCTTTCCGGGGCGGTTTTGCGTTGTTTGTGCAAATGTGTCGAAAAATGGCGGGAAACTTTGGTGGGGCGAAAAAGTCCGAAACTATTGCAACCAAATAGGGGGTGGGGGTATAATGAAGATGAGGTGCCACGCCTTCGGGGGAGGCACCCGGACAACAAAGAGAGCGAGGGATAAACAATGAGAAAAAAGAGTACGAGACTTCTCAGTGCAGCACTTGCGGTGTGCATGATGCTGTCGGTTCTGCCGGTGGGCGCATTCGCGGCGGAGCCGGGCACAGAACCGGAGAATGGCAATGGCGTAAGTGCGCAGGCGGAGGAAACCCTGCCTTTTGCAGGAAAAGAAATCACCGAGGGCGGTACGTATACAATGGAGGGCGGCGAGTATACCGGACCGATCACGGTAAATGTTCAGGATGGCAAGGACGTGATCATCAACATTACCGGTCACGTGACCACAAATATCCGGGATATGTTGATCAAAGTGGTCAAAGGCCATGTGACGATCAACGGTGGAAACGACGCGATTGTGGAAAACATGAGTGAACCGGTATTCTATTACGGTTTAGGTGCTGCACTCATCGGCCTTTCCAGTACGGATGATAATACAACGGTTGAGATCAACGGCGGCACCTACATAATGTATGTAGGTGCCGCAGCCGGATGCGATCGTAATAGCAAGGGAACCCTTATCATCAACAGCGGTACTTTTGAGACAAAAATGAGAGGTGCAGTAGAAAATTATGCTGAGTCTGCAGTAATGCGGATCGAAGGAGGTACATTTATTGGCCTAGAACCATTTGAAAGATGTCCCGATTCCTACGCACTTAGAAACTTTGGAACAACGATCATCAACGATGGCAATTTCCAAGGTAGAGGTTCAGTTGTTTACCAGTCTAAGGGAGAGCTGCAGATTGACGGCGGTACGTTTGAGTCAATGAGTCCCGCGGGTACTGTGATAGGTATTGATGGTGGCCCATCGAAAACAACGATTACCGATGGATATTTCAAAAGCGTTCAAGGCGGTCGGTCGGGGAATGTAGTATCTTACAGCTCCTATATGGGTTACGTGGAAGAAAATGCATTGTTTATCACAGGCGGCACTTTTGAGATAGTAGGAGAAAATGTAGATGGAATCTACATACCTTATACAAAAGGACCCGTCACAATTGAGAATGCAACGATCAAGGTAAATGCAAGTGGCAAAGGCGCTGGAATTGTTAGGAGAGATGATAGCGGGAATCAAGTTGCGCTAAAAGTGAAAAATGTGACAATTGATAGTGCCGGCTCATCGGGAAACTTCAGTGATATTCTACTGGATAATTATCATCAGGAATCATATCTTACAGTGGATCTTGAAATAACGGAAGATTTTACCCACAAGGCGGTGGTAGATGCAACCGACATAGAAGAGGGCTTGCAGGTCACCACAGAAACTGCTACCAGCTACCACCAGAAAGACCTGAAGCTGGTCAGCGCAGACCCGAATTACATCATTGACTACCAGAAAAATGATGGCGGAACGGAGTACCGCTACTTTAACACACGCGAGATGGGTAAGTATTATGTGAACCCCATCAACGCCACAATGACAGCTGACGGCGAGGAGAAGCGCCCCTATAGTCAGTTTGCGCAGGGAGACAAAGTGACCCTGACTGCTAATATCCCTGAAGGCAAGCAGTTCGTTGATTGGAAAGTAGAAAAAATTGCAGCCGAAGGCGTGGAAGACGTTTCGAAGGAGGTCAAGATCGACTACGAAGACCCCGAAAACCCGGAAACTGCGATCCTGACCGTGCCGGACTACGACATTTTCGTGACCGCTGAGTACGAAGAAGGCGCCACCGTTGACCCCGGCACGGGTGACAGCGACTACGGCGGAGACATCGCGGCCGGTGTGGTCATTGGCGGCATTGCGGCGGTTGGCGCTTACGAAGTGGGCACCGGCCTGTACCGCATCCTCGCCATGGATGATGTGGCCATGCCCACGAACCGCCTTGCCCTCGCAAAGCTGCTGTGGGAGCGTGCAGGCAAGCCGGAGCCCGAGGGTACCGCCCTCTATAGCGACATCAGCGCCGAGGACACCAACGCCCAGAAGGCCGCCCGCTGGGCCGTGGAGCAGGAACTGCTCAATGACGACGACAGCGTGGAAGGTGAGCTGAAGTTCCACCCCGCCTTCCCCGTGAGCAAGCTGCGCGTCTGCCTGACCTGGGAAAAGGCAAAGCAGAAGGGCCTGTTTGACCAGAACACCGAAGCATAACCCCTGAAAAACGCAAGAAGGAGCCGCCGCACGAATTGCCGTGCGGCGGCTCCTTTTTTGTGCAGGCGCCTGCCCAGAAGCGCAAAATCAGATGTAATCCGAAATATAGGGAATTTTGTGGAACAGCACGTCGTCCAGCCGCTCCACGGCTTCCTCCCGGCCTTCGATGCGCTCCAGCTCAAACAGGCGCTCGGCCGTCTTGTAGCCCAGCAGCAGGGTGGAAAGGGTGCCGATGCCCATTTTCAGGTGGTACTCGGCGGGGGCGTCGGTCAGCGCACAGCTGCCGTCCGCGAACCGGATGCGGAAGGTGCGGTCGTTCCAGGGCAGAAGCGTGTCCTCGATCTCCAGCTCGATGCACAGCTCGCCGCCGTCCGGGTCGCAGGGGTAATCCTCCAGAAAGCTGGCCACGTCCACGATGCGGCCCATGGCGTAGGGGCGGATGGTCTCTTTGATGTCGCCATCGTCCATCTCAAAGGCGATGGGCTCACTGAAGTAGGTATTGCCGTGCACCTCGTCGATCATGGAGTCGTGGGCGTGGATGTACTCCCACAGGCCCTTCTGTGCCT